>Ga0071330_1058564_pt1 | contig 29392 bp, 26 predicted proteins | sample GBScel77sediment_FD_63802 | JGI IMG/M metagenome (GOLD analysis project Ga0071330, IMG submission 63802) | Hot spring sediment microbial communities from Great Boiling Spring, Nevada - Cellulolytic enrichment Sediment 77C v2 (version 2) | ecosystem: Environmental > Aquatic > Thermal springs >...
CTCTCTATGTCTTACTAGGTCTATATGTTTTATATCTACGAATATGTAATCCACGTATTTTAAGACTTCCTTAACGACTTCTGTAGGTGCGTATAAGCTTGTCTCTATAGCTGTATGGATGTAGTATTCTTCCTTAGCTCTCCTTAAGAGTTCTTTAACGAATTCAGGCTGTGTTAAGGGTTCACCACCACCTACTGTTAAACCACCACCACTCCTCACATAGAACTTCATATCCTTAATAACCTCATTTAATACCTCATCGACAGTTACGTAATTACCTACTAACCTCCTAGCATTATTCGGGCATACCTTAACACACTCTCCACAAGCTCTACATAAGTCTCTTAAGATAACTACCTTACCATCCTTAATCACTGAAGCACTGTATGGGCATACCTTAACACAAGCACCACATCTACTACATAGGTTCTCAAAATACATTACCTCAGGTTTAGGGAGCTGACCTTCAGGATTACAACACCATAAACAACGTAGTGGGCAACCCTTAATGAATACTAAAGTCCTTATACCTGGGCCATCATGTACTGAATACCTCTGAATATTAAATATTAACCCCTTAATAGACATAAAACCACTTAAGACATAATCAGATACTTTCATGTTCTGTCCTAGCAATTATATGTTCTTGAACCTCCCTACTTAACTCAACGAAGTATGCACAGTAACCTGCAACCCTAACTAGTAAGCTACGGTATCTCTCAGGGTATTTCTGCGCCTCCCTCAGAGTATCAGCTGATATAACGTTAAACTGTGTATGGAATATTCCGTGGTCAAGGAGAGTCCTGATAAACGATACAAACCTCCTTACCTTAGCTTCATCATTAAGTGCTGTTGGTGAGAACTTTATATTAAGTATATACCCTTGAGGTAGTAGTTGTGCATCTATATGTGATACAGACCTCACCACAGCAGTAGGACCTCTTAAATCCCTACCAGCAGTAGGTGATACGTTATCATTTAGTGGTTCCCCACCCCTCCTCCCATCAGGTGTCGGTCCAGTCCTCCAACCAAAACTAACATTACCTGTAAGGGAGTAAACACTACCTACGTAACAACCACCACGGGGATTTCTATACTTCCTTAACTCCTCCACAAATGCCTTAACCACCTCAGCAGCAATCTCATCTACGTATGGATTATCATTACCGAACTTAGGTGGTTCATGAATCAACCTAAGCCTTAACCCATCATAACCTTCATAATCATTCCTTAACACCTTAAGTAGTTCACTCATACTGATGAAGTTATTATCGAAGACCATATACTTTATAGCTGCTAGAGAATCAGCAACAGTTATAGCACCTATAGCTATAGGTGCTGTGAAGTTATATACAGCACCACCGTCTGTGAAGTCAAGCCCCCTCTCAATACATCCATCAGTAACTAATGAGAATATTAGATGAGGGGTTAATTCCGCCTGAACCCTATCTATAATATTTGCAGTAGTAGCTAAGAGTTTAACTATGTACGCAAGTTGAGATTTAAAAGCATTCCATAATTCATCATAACTTCTAAACCCTTCAACATTACCTACCGGCATCCCTACCTGTACTTCAGGTCCTTCAGGATTTAAATGAAAGGAACTACCGTCATAATACCACATAACCCTACCATTATTTAGAGTGAGTTCTAGGACCTTAGCTAGGTTTATCTGCCCGAAGTTACCGCCACTACAAGTCTTACCAGGGATTACAGCTTCAGAACACCCTAGAAGTGCGTAGTCCCTAGCATCCTCTAATGAAACACCAACATTCATTAATGCTGGTATTACGACTGAGTCGTTAAATATCTTAACCTTAGCTGGATATTTAGCTATATATTTCGCTAGGAATACTAGGAATTCCTCAGATGTCTTAGGATGTAATCTGATAGCGAAGTCCGGCTGCATTAAACCTACTTCAGCATCAGCTTTAAGGCATAGGTATGTTAACTCATTCACAGCATCCTTACCATCTCTAGTCACACCACCTAACGTAATTACCTGACCTAGTGCTGGACCTGCATTTATTACAGCACCCTCATTATCGTAAATCTTATTTATAGTACTAGTCTTTATGTAGAAGGAAGCTAGTAGATCTATTACAGCATCTTCATCTAAAACACCATTCTGGACGTCATTCCTGAAGTACGGATACATGTACTGATCAAACCTTCCAATAGCTACTGAAAGACCGTTTTGCTCGATCTGAGCTGTAAGAAGTATAAACCATACTGACTGAAGTGCCTCCCAGAAATTCCTAGCAGGGTATGCAGGAACACGTTCACAGATTTCAGCAATTGTTTCAAGTTCCCTCCTCCGTCTAGGGTCTGACTCCCTAAGAGCTAATTCCCTAGCTAGGTTGGCATACCTCTTAGCAAAATTCACTATAGCATCTATAGTTATTAGTAATGATTTATAGAATACTGTCTTACTATAGTATTCAGGGTCTGAAGTATCTAAACTCTCTAACTTCTTAATAATTTCATTTCTAATACCGTTAAGACCTACCTTAAGCGCCTTCTCGAAATTAGGTATGAAGTGACCGTGACCTGATGTCATGTAGTTATATACACTGAAAACACCGTACTTCATAGCCCTCCTACACTCATCCGGTAGTACTGATAAGACTCTATCCATTACTGTCTTACCTCTCCAGTACTCAAGTACTTCCTTCAACTCATTTATCTCATCATCTGAAATGAGGAACTTATCACCAGGTCTAGTAGGCCAGGTATGTATCTCCTTTAAAGTCTTCTCTACCTGCCATTCAGGGAATATAGGTCCTGCCCTAGGCTTAAACGCTTGATTACCAACAATTAACTCACCATCTAATATATGTATCGGCATGTTAGCTAAGATCTTGTAGAGTGCTTTAGCCCTCCTAATATATGGATGCTCCCCCTCAGTCTCCTTATACGCTTCAGTAACTAAGATAGCTCTACTCACATCAACCTCACGGTCTATAAGTACTTGACTTCTTAACTTCTTAATACGTGATGTTCTTAAGTCCCTACCACTTTCTAATAACAAATGACCCTCCCGAATTACTATCTCCTTAAATAATTTAAGTTTTGTTAAAGTATATGTTCAGTCCTAGCTATGATCTGCTCCTGTAACTTCCTATCTAACATTACGAAGTATGCACTATACCCAGCAACCTTAACAACTAAGTTAGGGTATTTCTCAGGTTCTCTCTGTGCTGCTCTAAGGACATCAGCTGATACTATATTGAATTGTACTTGAAAGCCCTTCAAATCTACTAGGAAGGTCTTTAATAACTGAGTAAATCTATACACTCTCACATCATCGATATTACCGAATTGATCAACTAAAGCACTCGGGTGGAATTTAACGTTAAGTATGTTACCGTTGATGAAGAGTGTATGGTCTATCTTAGCAAAACTCTTAAGTGCTGCTGTAACTCCATTCTTATCAGTACCTGGATGTGGTGAGGCGTTATCCGCTAATGGCTCACCAGCTAACCTCCCATCAGGTGTTGCTCCAGTAACTTCACCCTCAGGTACATTAGCTGTTAGTCCTTGAAGTGATAATCCAAAAACACCACCACGCCACGGTCTATACTTCCTAACTATCTCATCATAAAACATCTTCGCAATTAATTTAGCATACCTATCTACGTCATCTACATCATTACCGTATTTAGGGAGGTTAAGAACTATCTTCCTTAACCTCTCACCTAAGTAACCAGTCCAATTACTTAGTAAGATATTCCTTAACTCATCTAAGGTAATAAACCCCTTCCTAAACACTAACTCCTCAATAGCATATAATGAATTAGCTACGTTAGCTATACCGTGACCCTGTATAATAGTGTGTGAGTACCTAACGTTAGGACCTCCACCCTCACTCACATCAGCACCTAATTCAATACGGTGATCTATTAGGGATGAGGTAAAGGGTGTAGGGTTTAAATCAGCATCTGTTGCTGATGTTATAGATGTTAATGGAACTATAAATTGAGCGTAATATGCTAATTGCTTCCTAAACTCCTCGATGAACTCCTCCATAGACTTAATCCTACTAGGTTCTTTAGTCTTATATAAGCATATATTAGTCCTAGGATTACAACCACCATTTAATGTTATCTCAAGTAGTTTGAGGAGATTGAAGTAACAGTCTCCTCCAGTAAAGGATAAACTCTTACCAGGGATTACAGCTTCTGAACATCCAGCTATCGCGTAATCTCTAGCATCCTCTATCGGTACACCCATATTAGTTAGAGCTGGTACTATCACCTCATCAGAGAAGAATGCTGGTAAACCACCACCATGTCTGATTAAAGCCTTAGTTGCATGAATTAATAAATTATCAGGTGTTTTAGAATGTACTCTAACTATGATTGTCGGTTGCGGTAGTTTAGTCTCTGCAAGAGCATCTAAGAATATGTATGTGAGTTCGTTAGTTGCGTCATCACCATCGGGTGTCTGACCACCTAATGTTATAGTCATGAATAAGGGATACCCTGACTTATACCTAGTCTCAGACCAAGGCCTTACCTTATTTAATGTGTTCATCTTTATTAAGAAGCATTTAATGAATTCTAACACCTCATCCCTAGTAATTCTACCCTCATCAAGATCCTTCCTATAGAATGGATATAAATACTGATCTAACCTACCTAAGGATATTGAATGACCGTTAGATTCTATATGTAGGATTAAGTGTATAAACCATACTAACTGTAACGCCTCACGGAAGGTGTTCGGAGGTCCTTTAACTAAGTTTTCACATACTTCAGCAATCTTTAATAACTCATTCCTCCAAACACTATCCTCCTCATTCTCTGCTAGTTCTTTAGCTAATTTAGCATAACGTTTTATGAAATTTAACACCCCCTCATAAGTAATTCTAATAGCTTCTAAGAACGTTCTCTTCTTAAACGTGTTGGGATCATTTAAGTTAAGACTTTTTAATTCATTACTAACTTCTTCTAAAATCCCAGTCAACCCTATGTTTAGTATCTTACGGTAGTTAGGTATTATATGACCATCACCTGAAGCCTTCCTTACACCAGCGTAGATAACATCATTTAGTATGAAGCTATTAAAGTCAAATACCTTAGCAGCATCCTCTGGTAATAAGAGCTTTGTTAAGTAAATCACTCTATCTTCATGAGTCCTACCATACCAGTAAGGTGCTATTTCTAAGATAACATTTCTAACCTCTTCACTTACTTCAAATGGATCATGAGGTCTCTTAGGGAATTCGTCTAATTCTCTAACTAGGAAAGATATAGAAAATTCCGGAAATAGAGGTGCTGCCTTAGGTTTAGAAGCTTGATTACCAACAATTAACTCCCCCTTCAAGATATATATACTCATATTCTCAAGGATCTCCTTAAGTGCTATAGCTCTCCTAACTACTTGAGGTATACCTTCAGTCTTCCTATATGACTGAGTAATTATGAGAGCTCTTTCAGGACATAATGAAGGTTTAAAATTAAGTACTTTATCTTGGAATTCCTTAACAAGTCTTGATAGGTTAGAGTTCAGTAAACATCCCTTACTATAGTTTGATTAGGATCTAAAAAACTTAAGAGTTTTAGGTAGGTAGTCCTAACAACCTCGGCAACCACAATATTAGCTCAGGAATAAACGTTATCATTAAGTAGACTGTGATGTACGCTACTATAAACGGTATTAACGCTTTAACGACATTCTCCATTTTCTCATTAAGTGATTGTAGAGTTATGAAGAGGACTGTACCTACAGGCGGTGTGACATTGCCTATCAAATTACCTGTTAGGAATAAAGCATTTATATGATACACATTCACACCTAGAGGTACTAATGCGAGAGTTGCGAAGGGTGCCATAGCGATACATAAGACTATAACGTCTATGAAGCATCCTAAGGCTAAAAGTATAGCTACTAGTACTAATAGAGCTACGTATGGAGATGTCGTAAGTGCTATAGATCTTAACATATCTATGAAGACTTTATTTAAGCCTGTGAGACTCATAGTATAACTCATTAAGTATGAGACACCTACTAATAACATGACCATCCCAGTACCTGCAGCAGACTCTAATAGGATCTCATACAATAATTTAATACTTAACCTTCTATATACTATTGTGAGTATGAAGGCTGCTAAACACCCAGCAGCACCACCTTCAGTTACCGAGAAAACTCCAAAGTAGATACCGCCTAACACTACTAATGGTACTGTAATTAATGGTATTGCCTTAATAATCCTAATGATTATCTCCTTCCTTGAGTACCTAACTTCTAAACTGCTGAAGGAGTACCCCTTACTTCTATGAGTAAATACTAATATTGTTAGTATTAATATCGTTATTACTATAAGTCCTATAGCAGCTCCTACTATGAAGTTCGTTATGACTGAGGTATTTGTAGCTACTGACAACACTATACCAGTTATTGATGGTGGTATGAATGAACCTAATGGAGCTGAGGCAGCTATTACTGAAGCTACGAAGGGTTTCGGGTACCCTCTCTTCATCATTTCAGGACCCATAAGCCTAGAGAAGGTAGCGGCAGTCGCATTAGCAGAACCAGTTAATGTGCCGAAGAAAGCACTGGCTAAAACATTAACTATAGCTAACCCTCCCTTAACTCTACCGATAAGGGGTTCAAAAGCATCGATAAGTAATGATGCTAACCCAGTTTTCTGAAATACTATACCCATACACATGAATAGGTATATAGCAAGCATCGTAAATGACGCGTATGGCATGAATACAGCTTTAAATGCTAGCGATAGCTTCGCACCACCTAGTAAAAGAGCTATTAAACCGCTTAGACCTAAGGAAAACGTTATTGGAATACCTAATAATACAAATATGAAGAATAAAACAAAGAACAACGAAATAACTACCCCCGGATCTATGAACATATCAACCACCTCTAATACTTTGGATAATCTTCATAAAATAACGTATAATCATGAATATGAAGGCTACGACAGCTGCGTAGTAGTAATATACCATAGGTATCCTTAGGACTGTTGAGTAGTAGCTATAATAGAGTGGAAGTGACTCAAGTGTAGCGTAAAGAATGATGCTTAAAAATCCTATTACCGATATATAGATCATCAACATGTATATTTTACCTATAGTTCTCTTCTTAATAATCCTGTTCTTAAGGATGGATACGTCTGGATGATCTCCAGATCTAAGTAAGTAACTCGCACCTAGGAGTGAGAGCCACGTAAAGAAAAGTCTGGAAAGTTCATCCTCATAAGGTACGCTCATACCGAATGAGCTAAGGAAATATCTAACAAATGCTGCATATAGAAGCAGACCTATTAACAGGATCCCGCATACTATTATGACAGGTACCTCAATTACTAACAGAAGTTTATCTATTAGTGAGAGAAAAGAAAAAGTTTTCTCTTTATACACATCTATGCACCTTACTTAGAAGCTCTATAAGAACTTAACCATTGTAAGACGTCAGTACCTATATTATCTTTATTTGCCTCGATGAACTGAGCAAGTTTTTCAAACATTGGAGTTGGGTCAGGTTTTGTTATGTTAACACCTCTCTCTTTAAGGATTTGGATGGCTCTCTCTTCAAAGAACATAACGAATTCAGTCTTAGCCTCTGTTGCTTTAATAGCTGCCTCCATCACAATCTTCTGGACTTCAGGAGGTAGTTGATCGTAGACCTTCTTACTTATTAAAGTAACGTGTTGTATTATGAACCATGGTAGTAAGGCGTAATTCGGTGCTACCTCATAAAACCTCATAGCCAGATATGAAGGCGGTTCGTTCTCTAAACCATCTATTGCACGTGTCTGTAACGCTGTGTAAACCTCTGTATACGGCATAGATATTGGTGAAGCTCCTAAATACTTCAAAGCTTCAACATGAACAGGTGTTGGCATAACTCTAATCTTCATTCCCTTAAGATCATCTACGGTATTTATAGGCTTACCCGGTATTGTTATGAAATACCTAGTACCTCCTACACTAAAACCTACACCTATGAATCCTAAGTCTTTAAGTTTCTCAAGTCTTGCTTTAGCAACATCTGAGTGTGCAAATGCCTTTACTTCCTCCAAACTCTTGAAAAGTCCTGGGTAATCAGCAAATAATAACGCGTTAGTATAACCTGATAACCTCGACGTAGCAAGTGTAGATAAGAATAGATCACCGGTACGCATCATCTCAAGATAATCTAACTCATCACCTAACTCACCAGCTGTATGGATAACTACTTGAATAGCTCCACCAGTTCTTTTCTCAACTTCATCCTTAAATACCTTTAAAAGTAGATTATGCGGATCACATTCACCATAAGGATTTAAATCACATGGATTAGGAGCAGTTACACATGCTACATGTAAAGTGTACTTATACGGTAATGATGTTGGGGTAGGTGTTACTGTAACTGTTACCTTCTCAGTTATTGTTGTTGTTAATGTTTGAGTTATTGTTGTTGGAGTACCTACAGTAGTAGTTATAGTTACAGTCTTAGGTGGTGGTACTGCTGTAGTACCTACGAAGTAACCAACAACACCAGCAACAACAATCAAAACAACTAATACGGCTACTAAAGTAGATGAGACCTTAGCAGACATACATACTGCCCTGAAATATATACTTTTAAGTTTTTATTTTTTATCATATTAGGAATGAAGGGATTACTCACCAATATATGTCTTCCTGATATAGTCGTTCTTAAGTAGTTCTTCACTAAGTCCTTCTAAAACAATCCTACCCTGTTCAAGTAGGTATGCCCTATCAGTTGATTTAAGGACTTTAACTACGTACTGTTCTACTAGTAATAAAGTTATACCGAGTCTACTTAACTCATTAAATACCTCATATATTTGAGTAACTATCTTAGGTGCTAATCCTAGGGAGACTTCATCAATTAGTAGTAGTTTAGGTTTAGTGATTAAGCCTCTAGCTATAGCTAACATCCTCTGCTCACCACCACTTAAAGTACCTGCTAGTTGATTCTTCCTCTCCTTAAGTATTGGGAATAAAGTATAGATTAACTCTAAAGTATCATTTAATTTCTCCTTAGCCTCCTTAGTAGTAGCAGCTACTAGTAAGTTCTCAAGAACTGTTAATTTAGGTATGACTCTACCTCCCTCAGGAACTAATGAGATACCCCTACGTACTCTGAGGTGAGTAGGTATATCTGTAATATCCTCACCTTCGAAGAATACCCTACCGTTAAACGGTTTTATAAGTCCTACTATAGTTTTAAGGAGTGTTGTCTTACCAGCACCGTTAGGACCTATAAGAGCAACTCTCTCACCACTACCCACCACTATATTCACATCCCATAAGACCTTAAGTAATCCGTAACCAGCACTTAAGTCATTAACTCTAAGCAACAAACTCCTCACCTAAATACGCTTTAATAACCTTCTCATCCCTCATAACCTCCTCAGGAAGTCCCTCAGCAATCTTAACTCCGAAGTCCAGAACTACAACCCTATTACATACCTTCTTAATAGTCCTCATAACATGTTCAACAATAGCTATAGTTACACCAGACTTATTAATCCTTAATATCACGTCAAGTAATTCATCAGCTTCATGAGGTTTTAAACCAGCCATAACCTCATCAAGTAGTAGTAGTTTAGGTTTAATAACTAACGCTCTAGCTAACTCCAACCTCTTCCTCTCAAGTATAGTTAAACTACTAGCTAAGGAATTACGCTTCCCCTCAAGACCTACTAACTTAATAACCTCTAACACCTCATTCAAGTCAGTACCTCTAGAGAGTGCTGCTATCCTTAAATTATCAAGTACTGTTAAGTTATTGAATGCTTTAGTTAGTTGGAATGTCCTAGCAATCCCTAACCGAGCTATCTTAAACGGCGGTAGTCCAGTAATATCCCTCGACTGGAATATAACCTTACCACTATCTGGTCTGTAATAACCAGTAATACAGTTGAATAACGTTGTCTTACCAGCACCGTTAGGACCTATAATACCTAGTATCTCACCATCATTAATATCTAAACTAACATTCTTAAGAGCCCATAAACCACCAAACCTCTTAGATAGATTACGTACTTCTAGTAAAGCCATTCAACCACCCCTAACTAAATACTTACTATATATGGATTCCAGAATACTGTATATACCCTTAGGTAAGAACCTAATAATCAGTATCAGTAGTAATCCGTAGATCAGTAGGTGTGAACCTACGTAGGTACCTCCTAAAGTAATCCTTAAGTACTCACCTATAGGTGTTAATATCACTGAACCTATTAACGGACCCCAAAAACTGTACATACCGCCGAAGATACCTATTAAAACCATCTGAAGACTTGTATCGAGTCCGAAGGCTACGTAGGGGTTTATATACCTGAAGTAACATATGTAGTAAGCTCCTCCAACACCTACGAAGAAACTACTAATCATTAAAGCTAGTAACTTATACCTAGTCACGTTAATACCTATACTAGCACTTACATCCTCATCCTCTCTAATAGCTGTTAAGTACTCTCTAAACCTACCCATAAGATTAATAATAATCATCAACACCACATATAAAGTAGTTATTACGTAGTAATATGCTTCCTTACCGAGGAAGTATAAGGTGGTGATACCCTCCGGTAATACAGGCATCCACACACCTAAAGAACCACCAGTCAATTCTCTTAAGTATATGAAGAGATCCTTCATTATCTCTGTAAACGCTATAGTAGCTAATGCAAAGTAAACACCTCTTAAACCATACCTAAAACACGGGTAACCAATAACTACACTTAATAACGATGCTGTTAAACCACTAACAAGTAAATTCATTAGGGGTGGTAATCCAAACCATACAGTCAGGAAGTAAGTAGTGTATGCACCAGTACCGAAGAAGGCTGCATGACCTAATGATAACTGACCAGCAGCACCACCTAATATACTCCAAGCAGTTGATAAGTAAGCCCACATAACAACTAATATGAATACATGCATTATATACGGAGGTAACGGAATTATAGGTATTAAGTAACCTATAAGTAGTATCAACGTTATAGGTATTATACGATTAAGTTTTAAAGACTTCATATAGACCACCTAAACCCTCGCCTTCTCACCAAACAGTCCTGTAGGCTTTATGAAGAGTATTGCTATGAAGATCATGAACGCTACAACCCTAGCAATCTCTAAACTAATTAAAGCGCCTACGAATGCCTCTATAAAACCTATGATGAAACTACCTATTAAAGCACCTACGAAACTACCTAAACCACCTAACACTATTATTATCCAAGCAATTAAACCGAAGGTACCGCCGACCATAGGGTTAACCATATATATAGGTATTAATAAGGTACCGGCTATACCAGTAAGTAGAGCTCCTAACCCGAAAGTAAGTGTCTGAATTACTGAGACATTAATACCTAGTACTGAAGCTATCTCAGGGTCTTGAGCTACAGCTCTAATCCTCCTACCTACATCAGTCTTCATCAACACGTAGTAAAGTGTGAGGGATGTTATTAAACCACCTACGAATGCTGCTAACCTAGTACCTGGTATGTAGAGAGAGCCTAAAGTAATCGTAGGTACGTAAACACTAACACCTCTATAATCAGCACGCCATAGTATTAAAGCTAAGTTCTGAAGTACTAGTATTAAAGCTGCTGTAGTTAGTAATTGATTAACCTCAGGTGCTTTAAGTATAGGTTTAATCAACACCCTCTCTATAGCCACACCAACTAAGAACAACAACATCGCTACGATAGGTATGGAGATGTAGGGGTTTAAATTATAGAGTGTTGTTAACCAGTAAGCAGAGTACATACCAAGCATTATTAACTCACCATGAGCGAAGTTAATAATCTTTAAAACACCGAATATTAGGTTTAAACCTACACTTATGACTGCATACATACCACCTAAGAGTAAAGCGTTAACACATACTTGAGTAAATGTCTGAACATCCATTAAGTACTTACACCTAAATACCTAGTAAGTGAAGGTTAATAAGTATTGACTTAATAACTATACTTAGTATATAGTTCCTCATTAATTGCTTGAGACAGTATGTAGGACTCATAAACTAACTTCTTAATTAACTCCTCCCTAACCTCCTGCTTACTAACCCTCTTACCCATACTTAAGGAAGACCTAACCGAGTAATTCCTTACTATCGCTGTATACACTACGTTAACAATACCTAAACTACTAACTACGTAACTACCTGAAACACTCACTAGTTGAGTATCATCGATAGGTTCTGAGAGTAAGTCCTTAATTAAAACCCCATAACTACTTAACACATTACTTATACGTGTTGATTTTATAGTTAATGCTGTAGTTAACGGTATATACGTCTCAAAACCACTAATCAACTCTATATACTTAACCTCAGCTCTAACTACTGACTTCTGAGTAAGTACTTTATTAAATACGTTAACTAAGTTGTTGAAGTTCTCAAGTAAGTCACAGTTATCTATTGTTAAGTCAATCCTAACTAAACTACCTGAACCACCACTTACTGTTAAGTCTATATTACCTACTCTTAAGTATATCGATGACTCTGTAAACTTATCGTATGCTAATACCCTACCCTCCTCAAATAAAGTCACTAAATCACATACTAGTTCTGAAGCTCTAACATTCCCTAAACTAGTCGTTAACTTAGTGAATAACCTACCCTCAAACATTCAACTACACTAAAAATTCTTAAGTACTGAAGATATTAACCTTTATCAAGTATTAAGGCCAAGACCTTAAAACAACCATAGAGTTAGTTGTTAAGACCCCCTTACTACTCCTTATCTCATCTATACATTTATTAAGACCTGCTATATCCTTACTAACACTCACGACAACTATATCGTACTCACCAGTAACTTCATAGACTCTATCAGTACATGTAACCCTCATTAAGTTCTTAGAGACCTCAGGTACAGGTATTGATGATTGAGTCTTAACAAGTATTACAGCTCTAACCTCATTACCTATACTGTAGTCTATAGTAAACCTCCTAATAACTCCAGCCTTAATCAACCTATTAATCCTCTTACGGACTGCAGACTCACTAAGTCTTAACTCCTTAGCCATCTCAGTATATGGAGTCCTAGCATTCTCCCTCAAAATACTTAAGATCTTAATATCTACCTCATCTAATACTACATCACGACTACTCAACCTCTCACCACAGTACCGTTACCGTTTAAAGCATTATTTAAAGGATCTTCAACTAAACCTGAAGATATTATCACCTCACCAACACCACTAACTACAGCGTTTGAAGCCTCAATCAACTTCCTATTCATACCGGCACCAACCCTACTAACTATACTCTCAACCTCACTAACCTTAATCTCCTTCATAACCATACCATCAATTATCACTCCAGGTACGTCAGTCAGTACTACTAACTTATCAGCCTTAAGTGTTGAGGCTACTTTAAAAGCTACTTGATCAGCATCTACGTTAAGCATAGTACCCTCATTATCTACAGCTATAGGTGCTATAACTACTGTATAGCCTAGACTTAATAAAGTCTTCAGTAGCTCTACCCTAACCTCAACTACCTTACCTGTGAAACCACCATCTATAACCCTCCTCCTACCCCTCTCATCAACTACTACAATCCTCTTCTTCCTCTCAGCTATTAATGTAGGTCCGTCAGCACCTGAAATCCCTACACACCTAACACCTTTAGAGATTAAACTAGAGACTATCTCCTTATTCAACTTACCAGCCATAACCATAACGTAAACCTCAAGCTCATCCCTATCAGTATACCTACTCCTAATACCTTCAGGTGATGTAACGAACTTAGGTTCAACACCTACCCTCCTACAGAACTCAGTAACTACGTTACCACCACCATGTATGAAGACTAGAGGTACGGTACGTGCGAACTTACTAACACTCTCAATAACGTTACTTAAGTTCTTATCTACTACCTTACCACCAACCTTAACTACGTACATGAGGTACACCTAAGGCTTTAGTGGTGGGTACTTAAGACCTAAAGTCTCCTCAAAACCTACTACAATGTTGAACGCCTGTATAGCCTGTCCTGCAGCACCCTTAACTAAGTTATCTAGAGCTACAAAGGATGTTAACCTCCCTAACCTCCTCTCAACAGCGTAGCTAACGTCAACGTAGTTACTACCGACTACGTACTTAGGGTCTGGGTAACCAGGAGGTACAGTCTTCACAAACCTAACGAATGGTTCCTTAGAGAAGGCCTGTACGTAGTACCTCATCAACTCAATATCATCTACGTCCTTAGTAAGCCATAGATGAGTTGATGCTAGTACACCCCTAATACTACTGACTGCGTGAGGTATTATAGAGACTTTAACTGAGTTGTTAACTAACCTACTAATCTCTTGCTCAACCTCAACTGCATGTCTATGACCTTCAGCTTCGTAAGGTCTTACAGCACCCTCCCTCTCAGGGTGGTGGGAGCCTGGAGTAGGTTTAGCACCACCCTCACTACTACCTACCTTAACATCAGCTATAACCCTACTTAAATCTACAATACCTGACTTAACTATAGGTAGTAATGACAGTATAACTGCAGTTGAGTTACAACCAGGTGATGCGACTAGACTAGCACCTCTAAGCTCATCCCTATGAATCTCAGGTAATCCGTATACAGCCTTACTCAGTAGGTCTGGGTAGGGGTGTTTAAACCCGTACCAAAACTCATACATTTCAGGGTTCTTCAACCTGAAGTCAGCGCTTAAGTCAATAACTTTAACACCTACCTCAAGTATCTTAGGTACGTAGTTTACTGAGACTCCATGAGGTAATGCTAGGAATACTACATCAGCTTTATTAGATAGTTCATCAACTCTAAACTCACTGAATTTAAGACCTCTATAATAACCTCTTAAGTTATAGTGTATGTGATGTACTGGCTTACCGACATACTCCCTAGACGTTACGTAAGTTACCTCAACACCTGAGTGATTAGTGAGTAGTCTAAGTAACTCACCACCTGTATAACCTGAAGCACCTATAATACCTACTCTAACTACCCCCATAGACTACCTCCTAAGAATACCTACTAAGTACTTAACTATATGTTCATGAACTCTAACACCTGTAGCCTTAATAAAACCCTTAAACTCAGGCACGCCATTCACTTCATTAACGTAGTAGCCATCACCTACTAGTAAGTCAACACCAGCAACCTCAGCACCTACAGCTTTAGAAGCCTTAATAGCTAACTCCCTCAACTCCTCATTAGGTGGGTATGACTCAACACTACCACCTAAAGCAACATTACTCCTCCACTCACTACTATCTGAAGCCTTCCTCAACATACAGCCTAATACCTCATCACCAACAACAATACATCTAACATCACTACCTAAACCTACAACCTCCTGTAGTATGTGAGTCCTTACTACAAAATCCATAAACTCCCTATGTTCTGAAACAATCTTTAAATCAATATCATCCCTTACATAACTAACTAACCTACCCCAACTACCTATCGGTGGTTTATCTATCAACGGAAAACCTAACTTAGTAGGTACTTGCTTAATAGCTAGTGATGATAATGCTATGTAGGTCTTAGGTATCTTAATACCCTCCTTAATCAAGTAACTATAGGTTAATACCTTATCATTACATATGTACAGAGCTCTAGATGAGTTAACTGTTAAAGCACCCATAGACTCAAAAGCTATAGCTGAGTATATAGCGTTATACGCTGATAGAGGCCTAATAAGAACTACACTATTATTAAGTACACTACCATCAGTTAACGGTAATAACTCTGAATCCACCTTAAAGATACTAACGTTAATACCTAAGTTGTTGAAGGCCTCAATCAATAACTTCTCATCATATCTTATAATATCTACAGCTATGTAGTAACTCATTTAAGCCTTCCACCTCGGGGACTTAAACAAACCCCGATACCACAGTCTGAGAACATCATCTTACTACTCCTTCAAGTCCTTGAACATCTTAATAATTATTAGGAGGGTTTAAAAACTTTAATTAAAGTTTATTTAATTAAATACTGAAACTTCATATTTTATACATCAAATCGGTAGTAATACATGAATAAACTTCATTAAATACTCAACAAATTTAAAATACCTTACAACTTAAGTAGGATTTAAAGTTAAACGTTTAGATAGTTCTACTAGAACCTATACTCAAGACCTCTCCTAGAGATATACTCATCACTCTTAATACTTATGAAGTAAGCTACTACTACGTATAGAGGTAACGTAATTAATGATATTTGAAGAAGTGTATTAAGTTCGAATACGTTCTGCCCGTAGGATGCTCTAGCAAGTTCAGCAACTATAGTTAACGGGTTTACTAGGAAGACGTAACTACTTGTTAGGATGTTCGGCGGTATGACCGTACCTACAGCTATTAACATCTGAGCTATTAACATCCACGCAGAACTCACCCTACTTACTGTGTATACGTACGCAGTTATCGACCCTATGAGTAGGTACGTAGGTATTAAGGATATTATAGCTATGATGAAGAGTACTGGGTTTTTAGGGAGTACTTCAGGTAACCCTATGTTTAAGTAGTTGGATAGTCCTAAAGCTAATAATATGTAACTCAGTAGTCCGTGGACAGTAATATCTATATGAACACCTGTTAAGAGGTATGCAAATATGTTCAACCCATTCTCCCTAAAAATATCTGTAATTCCTTGATTAACATTCCATCTAAGGAACTCAACAGTTGCTGATATAGCAACACCACCACATGACATAACAAGAAGTCCTGGTATGAATGTCTGGAATGCCTTAACAACATCTTGTGATAACATCATGACTGGTGTGAATATGAATATAAACCATAAGACAGAATTCACTAACCAAGCAATATAACTACTTAAGTGTATTCGAGCTATGTAAGTCCCAATATACATTAACTTAAAGACCTTAGTTAACACCCTCATAACTACCTCCTAACCCTAAACTCCAACTTACTACTGAAGACAGTAGTTACTACTAAGTAAGATGTTAAGAGTATCACAGCTACTGTTAAGAATGTTAGGATCTCCGGAAGTGATAGACATATAGCAACTGTTTGTAGGACTCTACTAACATATGGTATAGGTGTTATGTATGCAAACACCCTCAGTATTAAAGGTACTACATAGGTAGGGATGTATATACCGGAGCCTGAGAGTATTAAAGGAGGTAGTAGGTTAGCGACTACCCAAGGACGACTTACGTTAGTGTAGAAAGTTATTAACGAAGCTACTAACGTTATGTATAGTCCTAAGATTATAGCTGATATCTGAAGTGATAACTCAACAATTAGGAATACTAGGAGTCCGTAGAAGGATAACGCATAGATTAGTACTGGTAGTAAGTATATAGTTATCCCTAAAGTCATTAGAGAAGACCTAACAAACGCATTAGCTAGTAGGTAATACTTCAACGTTGTTGACCCTAGTATGAGTGGGCCTACATCAATAAATTTAAACTCAGCAAATATTACGTGAGCTACATCATTAACACATACAGCTACTACCGGGACTATACTTGATAGTAGGATACTCACTAGTAAAGCAGTACTTAAATCTAACTCCATACCAACAACACTACTAAACCTTAATACAACTATATTCACATCACTAATACTCATAGGTATTAAGATAATCGATAATGAGATAAATGATGCAAACACCCATGAAACTACGTAATCAGCTAAAAACCTCCTAAACCATACTAACTCCCTATAAATTAAAGCTAACACTATGTTAAGTAACCCTATAAACACCACCTCCTACAAGTCCTACATAAACATCTTCTAAGGTAGGTTCTCTTATAGAGATATCTAAGACTTTAGTATTACTCTTCTCCAGTATGTTGAGGAGGGTCTGTACTAACTCCTCCCTACGACTCCTCACATACATCGTAATCCTTAAAGACCCACCTAAATCCTCAACTGATATACCCTCTAAAGGTAGTGAACCCTTAAAAACTTCTATGAAGTCTCTACCTACATCCTTCAAAACTAAGGATACCTTATACAGTAATCCGAACTTAAGCTTAAGTTGTTCAGGCGTACCTGAAGCTACTACTACCCCATTATTTATTATAGTTACTGATTGTGCAACCTCCTCAACCTCATACATGTTATGACCTGTTATCAGTACTGTCTTCCCATCCCTAGCTAACTCAGTAATTAACCTACGTATCATCCTAGCACTCTCAACATCTAATCCTAAAGTCGGCTCATCAAGTAATAGTACTTCAGGGTCTGAGAATAAGGCCTTAGCTATAGATAGCTTAGCCCTCATACCTAAACTGTAGGTGAAGTACGGATTATGTGATGCCTTCATACCCTCTAAACCTACTAACTCGAGAAGTTCTTTAGCCCTCCTCCTCGAGTAACTGATTGAGAAACCCTTAAGTAATCCATAAAACACTAAGTTCTCATAACCTGAGAGTGATGGGTAGAAACCCTTAGAAACATCTAATGATATACCCACCCTCCTCCTAACCTCATCAGCTTGCTTAACAACGTCAAACCCAGCAACATATGCTTCACCACCATCAGGTAGTAATAACGTAGCTAAGATCTTAATAGTAGTTGTCTTACCAGCACCGTTAGGGCCTAACATAGCGTGGATCTCACCCCTACTAACACTAAATGAAATACCTCTTAGAGCCTCAACAACCTTCCTCCCTCTAAACCCCTCCCTAACCTCGTAAAACTTCTTAAGGTCCCTAACTAAGACAGTACTCAAAGACTACACCATCAATTAATCAAGAGTAGAGGAATTTATTAAAACTTTAAAGTAATTATCATTAGTGGTAGGTCTCATGACTGGGAAGGTCGTTAAGACAGGAGTTGCTGTACCGGAGGGTATTATGTCAGAATTCGAAGAACTTATTAAGACTTTAGGGTATAGGAGTAGGTCTAGAGCTTTCCAAGACGCTATACAGTTATTCATAACTAGTAATAAGTGGGTGAGGTTAAGTGGTAGGATAGCTGGGTGTATAGTAATAACTTACGACCATGAAGAACATGAGGTTGAGGAGAAATTAACTGATATACAGCATAACTTCCTAGACGTAATATCAGCTACAATGCATATACACCTAACTAAGAAGTACTGTATGCTCATAATAGCTTTAAGAGGTGATGTTGAGGTTGTTAAGAAGTTATATAATGAGTTAAGTAGTGTTAGAGGTATTACTAATATACAGTCAGCATTTACTTCAGTACCTACTTAAGGGATAAAAGTACTGAATGGATTAATTAGTTGGTGTGTAGTGTGGTTAGTGATGCATATATACTGATACCTGTAGGGGTAGTCCTAATACTAGTAGGTACTATACTAATATTCTTGGATTTAATGAGGAGGGCATCTACTAAGGCTGGTGGAGTTAGTGAGAAACGTGTTGAGGCTGGTGGTGCTGTAGTAGTAGGGCCTATACCTATAGTATTCGGTAGTAGTAAGGAGGTTACTAAGGCTATGTTGATCATGGCTATAATACTTACGTTACTAGCAATTATATTAACACTTATAAATCTTCAGGTGGTGGTTAGATGAACCTAACATTACTAGGTATCACACTCATAGCCCTCGGAATGGTAATACTGTTACTCACACCCTTCATCCCCTTACAAGTAGGTGGTACAGCACCTAACGTTAGCGGACTTACATGTATAGTTGTTTTCTTCATACCTATATGCTTCTCAGTAGGTCTCCAACCAACTATAGCTGTGGTATTCGCTGTAGTTATAGCTTTAATCCTCGTCTTATTCACATTCATAATCTATAAAGTGTTTAAGAGTTTAGTAAGTACTACAGGGTTTTAGGAAATTATGAGAGAGTATAGTGATAGGGTTACCTACGTTGAGGATAATTCAGAACTTGCTTATAGAGACGGTAATTACGAGTTTAACAGGTCTGTAGTTAGGGTTAGTGCTGTAAGGAAGTTCAGTAATGGTCAGTGGTTCATAACTTCATGTCAGGGCTGTAACGCTGATGTGTTAATGAAGTTCATTGAGTTACTACCTAAGAGTGATAAGGATTTAGAGTTACTAGATACTGAGTTATACGTCGGTAGTGTAAGTCTCGGTAAGAGTATTAACGAACCTACGGAATTACTAAGAGTTGCTTCAGAGGTCTGTAAGGAATTAAGGAATTCCAACGTAGTTAGGTGTGAATTCATACTCAACGTAAGAGAGTATAGTAAGGTTATTGAGAGAGATGTTGGTGAAGCACGTGAGAAGAAGGTCTTAGCAGAATTCATAGTAGGTGTTGTGAGTAAGGGTTTAAGGTACGGTTATGGTGGGGTACATAACGTATTAATAGCTACTCCAGAAAACGTTAATACAGCATTAGTTGATAAGTTGATTAGGAATGCGTACAGGAAGAGTTTAATTAGTTGTAGGAGTAAGTCTTTAAACCCTGTAGAAATCGGTAGACAGACACTAATACTTAAACCTGAAGTAACTGCAGCATTAATCCATGAAATATCACATCTACTTGAAGCTACATCACCTAATAAACTACTACTAGGTTCTAAGATATGTAGTACTAACGTAGACATCTACGATAACCCGCATGAGATCACATCACCAACTATAAGGTTATTTGATGATGAGGGAGTACCAACTAGTAAGAGGTCGTTGGTAGAGAACTGTGTAGTAGTTGATTACCACCACAATAGGTTAACAGCTAAGGAATTCGGTAGTAAGGCTGGTTCAGCATACGGACTATACCACCCACCAATACCCTTCCACACAACCCTAGTTATGAAGGAAGGTGATTGGAGAGATGATGAGATAGTATCAGATAGTAAGAAGGGGTTTATAGTTGATGGTGTAGTTATGGCTGAGACTGAAGGCTCGTACATCAGGATAGTTCCTGAGTATGCAGTATATGTAGAGAGGGGTGAACCTAAAGACTACGTAAGGGTGAATAGTGTTAAAATACCGCTTAAGAGTTTAACTACATTATCAGCTATTAGTAGGAGTAAGAACCTTAGAGTAAGTTATGAGAAGAACTACGTCGTTGCTGAGGTTGCCCCGACAGTAAGGTTAGAAGGTTATATAGAGTGATTAACTAAACTACTTAATTAGTCTTAAAGCGTTATCACTAACTAACCTCCTAACATCACCTAAACCTAAGTTAAGTAGTGCTGTGTAGGTCTTCTTAACTGCTAACGGGTCTGAAGGATCTCGACCACAGTCACTATTAACTAAACCACGATCTATTAACTCCGGATACTCCCTCACTAAACTAACTACATCATCAATACTTAACTTACCTGGCTGTACTGTAAGTCCTATGAAGGAACCTAATTTAATGACTTCCTTAACAACCTCACGTGATATATGGTCAATAACTACTCTATCCAATGATATACCACTCAACACTACATAATTAACTACCTTCTTAGTAATTAACTCCTTATTCTTACGTGGTGTATGGATTATAACAACCTTATCAAACTTCTTAGCAAGTCTAAGCATCTCAGAAAATACTCTAACCTCATCATCAAAACCTAGTTCAAGACCTACCTCACCTACGAAATCAGCTCTAAATAACCAATCCTCAAGATCTTTAAACCCCTCTAGATTAGGTGATGGTATGTTCCTAGGGTGGATACCTAAACCAACACGTAACTCAATACCTAATTCCTTAAACCTTAACGGTTCTACCTCAACTAACCACCTGAATAAATCCACTAACGTACTGTAATGTAGTGGTTTTATAGGTATGTAAGCTAGTATGAATACTCTCTTAAACCCCTCATCCCTAATCAACTCAAGCGTAGAGTAATTACTTACGAAGTGGTGGGTGTGAGGGTCTACAAACACCTACATCCCCGAATTAAAACTTAAGAATTAATAAATAAGTTAGTAGTTCAACCCGTAAATCTCTAATAACTTCTTCGGTGGTTTAATAACTAGTGCTGCAGCCCCCTTCAAAACAGCCTCACCACCAAACTGTGTAGGTAGTATCTTAGGGAGTCTATTCACTACGTAATTACTTAGTAGATTATGTAGTGGTTGAATTAGTAAGTCGTAGTTAGCTAGGGTTAGAGAACCACCAACAACTATTAATTCAGGGTCGTAAACATTTATAACACTAGCGAATCCTGCAGCGTTAATCCTACATAACTCCTCATATACCTCTACAGCTACTTCATCACCTTCCCTAACTAACCTAAAGAATAACTCAGGTGTTATTGATACCTCCCTAACTAACTCTGTAAGTACGGTCTTCTTACTAGTGACTATATTCTCCACATAGTATTTAACATATCTAGGGATTCCACTACCTGATGCGTAGGCTTCCCAATGACCTAAACCACCACAACCACATCTAAGCCCATCATACCTAACAACTATATGTCCTACCTCATGAGCGTTCCCATCCTTACCTATGAGTAAGTCACCATCAACTACAACCCCACCACCTATACCAGTACTTAACGTTATGTAGACTAAGTTATCGATGTTAACACCGTAGCCGAAGACCTTCTCACCCCAAACACCAGCTACGCAGTCATTAACTACTAACACGTAGTCAGTCCTGAAGAACTCTATAAGAGGTCCCCTCAACCTAAAACTCCTAATACTTAGGTTTGGTGTGTTGATGACCTCACCCCTCCTAATATCTAGAGGTCCTATACTACCAACCCCAACACCAACTAGTTGGTGTTGGTTAAGCCCTAACTCATTAATTAACTTACTAGCTAAATCATATATACACTCAGCTATTGTGTCAGGACCACCAGTACCTGGAGTCCTCACACAAACTGACTTGATGAGTTTACCGTCAATCCAGTACGTACCGACTCTTAAGTTAGTAGCCCCTACATCTACAGCAACTACGTACTTCAAAACACATCCCGAAAATCAAGTATGTTTAAACATTATGTATATGTTATCACCTACGTGTATAGCTCCAGGCTCTGGAGGCTTAGAAGTTACCTCAGATACTCTATGGAGGTCTCTAACCTCCTTAGCTATAGGTTCGAGGTCTTCAGTAACGTATATGACTGCGTTAAGGTTCTGTGAGAACTTAATGTTATTCTCCTTCTTATACTTCCATATTAGTGAGTTAACCCTCATGAACTTAGGTATTAAGTCTGTATAACGACTCACATATCTAAACTCATCATCAGTTATTAACTGTACGTGAACACCTTTAGGGTCGTAAAGCATCCTCCAGATGTAGTCTGTGACGAAGGGCATTATCGGAGCTAATAACTTAAGTACTGTCTTAAGAGTCTTATGTAGTACATACCATGAAGCTCTAACCTCACCCTCATCGTAATCCCCGACACCGTAGGCTCTAGTCTTAACAGCTTCTACGTAATTTGATGCGAATACATCCCAAGTAAACATGTATAACTCATTTATAGGTTCGTAAACATCTAAGTTACGTTCGTAGGAGTTAATAACTTTAAGACTAACCTCCCTTAAATACCCTAGTAAAGCCTCATCAATAGGTCTTAACTTAATACCATCACTAACGTCAGGGAATGAAGATATGAATCTAGCTATATTAACTAACTTAGTTATGAATAGGAAGCCTGTCTTCACAGTCTTCTCAGACCACCTATAATCACTACCTAACTTAGATGCTGCAGCTGCCCAGAACCTAAACGCGTCAGCACCGTACTTATCTAGGTATGGTTCTGGGTAGATCACATTACCTTTACTCTTATGCATAGCCTCACCCTTCTCATCAAGCCCCATACCAGTAATCCTAACCCACCTAAACGCTGGCTTACTAGTTAGTTGGTAAACCCTTAGTAATGTGTAGTAGAGCCAAGTCCTTATTATATCATAACCTTGAGGTCTTAAAGCATTACTTAAAGCCTTAATAGCTAACTCCCTATCCCTTAAGTAGTTAACTACGTAGAGAGGACTTACTGATGAGTCAAACCACGTATCGAAAGTCTTAACCTCACCATCTAGGAATTCCTTAGACGCACCACAGTTAGGACAACTACTTACTGGGGCTTCCTCAAGCCAAGGCCTGTAGTACCTACCTAACTCAGGAACTACTCTATAACCACACTTCCTACAAATCCATACAGGTATCTCAGTACCGTAGTACCTAGACCTAGATATAGGCCAGTCCATACCTATAGAATTTATCCAGTTAATCAACTTAATCTTATGTTCCTCAGGCTTAAACTCCATCTCGTTAATAAGCCTCAGTAACACATCTTTAAACTCTATCTGCTTAAGGAAGTACTCCTCACTACTTATATACTCTATAGGTGTCTTACACCTCCAACATACTGGTACGTCATGTACGTAGTCCTCAGCCTTTATTAAGTACCCATTACTAGAGAGTACCTCTACTACCTTCTCCCTAGCCTCCTTAACTGATAACCCCTTAAGGAACTCACCAGCAGCTTCATTCATAACACCATCAGCACTTATTAAAACTCTAGGAGTAAGTCCTAACTCCCTAAATAATCTAACATCGTTTATATCACCATAACTACATAACATCACTAACCCCGTACCGAACTCAGGCTTAGCATAACTATGTTCTAGTACTGGTACTGACCTACCGTAGAGTGGTATTATTAACCTCTTACCGTTAAGCCACTTATACCTACTATCACTTGGGTTGTATATAACTGCATCACAAGCACCTATTAACTCAGGTCTTGTAGTAGCTATTACTACGTAGTCGTTAGAACCTTCAACATTAAATCTAATGTAGTATAGCTTAGTAAACTCCTCTACAAACTCTACCTCAGCCTCAGCTAAAGACGTCTTACACCTAGGACACCAACTCACAGGCCTCTCAGACACGTAGATTAAACCCTTCCTCCATAACTCAATAAACGTAGCCTGAGTTAACCTCCTATACTCCTCAGAATCAGTACCAGACCTCCAGTAATCGAATGAACATCCAAGCCTAACCCACACATTAACTAACTCCTTCTCAAGCTCGTCTAAGACCTCCCTACATAAACTCAAGAACTTAACCCTACCCTCACGAGTCTTAGCAATCTCAGCAGCTACTATGTTAAAACGTTTCTCAACAGCTACCTCAACAGGGAGTCCATTCCTATCAGCGTAAAACGGTACTAAGACCTCATAACCCCTCATCCTGAAGAACCTTGCAATCATATCTATTTGAGCGTAATGTGCTGCTTGAGCAACACCCCACTTACCTGAGGGGTAAGGCGGTGGTGTATCTATAACAACTAACTTATCACTCCTTAAATCCACAGGCTTCTTATAAATACCTTCAACCTCCCATAACCTAATCAACTCTAACTCCTTACTAACATCCCATCTAGTAACATCGAATTTAGGTCTTAACTCAATCACTACTACACCTACGACTAATTAATTGTTAAACCTTTAAATATTACAGGACTTACTTACTCATACCTAGAAATTCTTGAATCGTGGATATACGTATGTTACTACTTAATGATTTAGTAGACCTAAACCATACGGAGGTATTAAAATTAAGAGATTAAGGTACCCTACTAAGAATTCAAACACCATATATCAAATTACAGTACTACCGATCTAGACATCGTAGACTTAACACATCTTTAAATCTTGACAGGTTTAAAACGTAGTTCCTACTAATCACTATAGTGATGACTGTGGATGTGTTAGTAATTGGTCATAGAAACCCAGATACAGACTCTATAGTCTCAGCTATAGCGTTAGCTGAATTCCTAAGTATTAAGGGGTTTAAAACTATACCTGCTAGAGCTGGTGAGTTAAATATTGAAACACTTAAGGTACTCAATGAATGCGGACTTCAAATACCTACTCTAGTAGAGGATGTAAGACCTAGAGTTACTGATGTGATGACTAGAGATGTTAAGTACGTCTTTAGAGGGACTCCTGTTAAGAAAGCTATAGACCTACTGAATAGTATAGGTATTAGGTCTATCCCAGTAGTTGATGAGAACCTCAGGGTTTTAGGCTTATTTAGTGTTGAGAGTTTCTCTAGGACATACTTAAGAGACTTCATAAGCTTGAGGGTGAAGTTAGTTGATGTACCGCTTAAGAATATTGTTGATGTAGTTAATTGTGATGTAGTACTTGGTGATTTAAGTAGTAGGGTCTCTGGTTACGTATATGTAGGTGCTATGAGTATTGAGACTATTAAGAGTAAGTACTCATTCAAGGATAGTATAGTAGTAGTTGGTGATAGAGTTGATGTCCAATTACATGCTCTAGAATCTAGAGCATCCCTACTAATAATTACTGGTGGTTTAAGACCTCCTAATGAGGTTGTAGATAAGGCTAGGAGTTTAGGGATACCGATACTTACATCACCTTACGATACATACACTACAGCTAAGTTAGTAGATTTAAGCAGACCTGTTGAGATATTCATGGATAGAGCTGAGGTAGTTAGTGAGAACACGTTAGTTCAAGACGTTATCAATTTAATGAAGTCTAAACTAGTACGTAGTGTCTTAGTTGTTAATAGTTATAACAGGTTATCAGGTATAGTCACTAGGAGTGACTTAATCAGAGATTATAGGAAGGTAGTAGCTCTTGTAGACCATAACGAACTATCTCAAGCAGTTGATGGTGTTGATGAAGCTAAGGTAGTAGCTGTCGTAGACCACCACAGAGTTAGTGGTGATATAAAGACTAGAGAAGCTATATTATTTAGGGTTGAACCAGTAGGTTCTACATCAACTATAATATGGAAGATATTACGTGAGCATAGCTTAAGACTTAAAAACAACATACTTAAAGCTATACTCTACGCAGTACTATCAGATACACTACTCCTTAAATCCCCAACAACTACTGAAGACGATATAGACTGTGTTAACACACTATCTAGAGAATTAGGTATTAAGTTAGAAGACGCTGTTAAATTCGTAAGGGATGCTATAGCGTTAAGCGAGCCTAAGGATGTTGAGGATATTATCAGATACGATATGAAGGTCTACGATGAAGGTGGTTATAAATTCGCTATATCTCAAGTATTTACAGTAAACCCTGATTACTACATATCAATGAAGGATAAATTAATATCACGGATTAATGAAGTAGTTAGGAATGAAGGTATTAAACTATTCATATTATTAATAACTGACTACATAAGTAATACCTCCTACACCGTAGTCGTAGGTGATACTACATTATTTGAGGAGGCCTTCTCAACTAAAGTTGTAAACAACTATGTAGTACTTGAAGGCATAACCTCAAGAAAACAACAAGTAGTTCCTAAACTCCTTAACATAATAAGTAGTAGGAGGTAAGTAATCCTTATAGTGAGTGTAATCCTACTGGTAGAAAACTTAATCTAAATCCTACGAAGGATTTAGCCCTAGTATTTAAGGTAACTTAGAATTATTTAAAGATATGAGGATTTCCCTAAGAGGGTTATAAATCCGTATGTCTCCGGACTCCTAAAGCTGTAAAACGGTAAATCCTTAGCTAATGACTCCCTCATGGAGGGTATGGAGTGTTTAGAAGTTAAGAGACTTAGAACTTTTAACACCTCCCACGGAGGAGTGAGACCTCAATCTATAGGTGAAGCTCTATATAGATATGGTGAATACCTATCCATAAATATTCGGAAGGTAGGTTAGGTTAATTCAATATTTTTTAATTTCCGTAGTTACTATACTTAACCACTACATTTATAAGTAAGTCTTTAAAATAAGTCCGGGGGTCGTATGAGGAACCAATTCCAATATCGTCTTTAGGTAGTTCTGTTGATGTTTTAAGGAGGGTTTTAAAGAGGGGTTTGAATGATAATCAATTAATTCTATTGAGGGAGTTAAGTAGTTGTAATTACCGTAGTTTAACACATGCATTAAGAAGTATATCTAGGAAGTATAACATACCAATATCAACACTAAAAACAAACGCTAAAATACTTAAAGAACTAGGAATAATAGAAGTAAATGAAGGAAAACCAGTAAAAATAACACAAGCAGGAAAAATAATAACAGAAATAATTAATGTTAAACCTATTAATCATGTAGGTCTGAACTATAAGGTAGTTAAGGACTTAAGTGAGAAGATTAGTTTTGCTAGAGATTATATCCGTAAGATTACTACTAAAGCTTATTTAGACAATTTAGGTGATTCACTCTCAATAGTAGATATCATCATAACGTTACACCTATTTAGAGGGTATGAAGTAGGTAATCGTAAGTCATCCTTAAGAGATAAGTTAGTAGTGAGTAGGAAGTGTATAACCCCAACACTATATGCTGCGTTAGTTGTTACTGGGTTAGTACCTAGTGATGGGGTATGGAGTTTTAGAGATTTTGAGGAGTTAACACAGAAGTATTCTGAGGTTAGTATTCCAGGAATTGACGTTATTTCACAGTCCTTAGGTCATGGACTATTAATAGGTTGTGGTATGGCTTTAGCACTTAAGAGGGATGGTATACCTGCTAAGGTTTACGTGATTGGGGGTAGTGAGGATTTAGTTGAGGGGTATGTGTGGGAGGCTGTATTAGTTGCTAGTAGATTAGGGTTGGGTAATCTAGTATTGATAGTAGTGAGTAGGGGTTTAGGTAGTGAGGGAGGGTTTACAGGGGACTTCATCCTGAGGTGGTGTATATCTGGTTGGCATGTAGTTGAGGTTAGTAGTCATAACTATACTGAGTTGTTGAGGGCTTTAAATGAAGTTGATGTTGTTGGTAGACCTTCAGTAATCACTATTACTAATAAGGACATCATAACTAAGGAGTATGAATTAAGTAGTCACCGTAACATCCCCTACGAGTAAATCTATACGGGGTTAAGTTAGATGAGGTTAGCCTTCGGTAAGACCTTAGTTGAACTAGGACTTAAGTATAAGGATTTATATGTAGTTGAAGTAGCTAGTGATGCTGTAGCCCCGATATTTGCTGAGAACTTCCCTGAGAGGTTTGTGAGTGTTGATGTAGGTGTACAGGGTTTGATAGGTATTGCTGTAGGTTTAGCAGTATGTGGTAAGAAGGTAGTAGTCCCTATATACACAGGATCACTTACGAGTGTTTTTGAGTGGGTTAAGAATTCCGTTAGTAGGTCTAGGTTAAATATAAAGTTAGTAGGTATTCATAGAGGTATTAGTAATGACAGCTTAAGTAGTTGTTATGAGGACTTCGCACTCATGCGTGTAATACCTAACATAATTATTGAAAGTCCTGCAGATTCTGTAGAGTTAAGGTGTTGTCTTGAGGAGGTTTTAAGTGTTGATGGACCTACATATATGCGTATATATGAAGAAGAAGGTGGGAGAGTTTATGATGATTGTGTATGTAGGTTGGGGGTTGCTAATGTTGTTAGGGATGGTGTTGATGTAGCTATAGTTGCTGTTGGTGGTATGGTTTTTGAAGCACTTAAAGCATCTAAGGAGTTAAGGAATTACGGTATTGATGCTGCTGTCTTAGACTTCCACACAATCAAACCATTAGATACTAATACATTAGTTAAGTATGCTAGGAGTACTGGGGCTTTAGTAGTAGCTGAAGAACATAACATCTTAG
>Ga0071330_1116010_pt1 | contig 29360 bp, 29 predicted proteins | sample GBScel77sediment_FD_63802 | JGI IMG/M metagenome (GOLD analysis project Ga0071330, IMG submission 63802) | Hot spring sediment microbial communities from Great Boiling Spring, Nevada - Cellulolytic enrichment Sediment 77C v2 (version 2) | ecosystem: Environmental > Aquatic > Thermal springs >...
ACCAAAAATGACCTTCTTGGGGTTTTCTCTTCTTTCTTGGTATGATTTCAAAATGCTGTTTGCTTTCATTATCGCATCGTCGACGTATCGGGAATTCAGATTGAAAATTCCCTGCAGTTGCCTCTTGAGTTCATTCCTTTTATGCCCTTCCAGTAGTCTCTTGTATGCATACCTCATACAGGACGACCATCTTCTCATAAGGTCTAATACCTTTTGCTTATCTTCGCTGCTGTCAAAAATTAGCTTGGCCTGAACCGTTACCATGTCTTTTAGCACCTCTTTGTCCATAAATCCTTGCTGCAAAAGATGTTACTATTGCTATTAAGTCCTCTGCCAGTTCTTCTTTTATATCTTCTTCGTTTTCTCTGCCATTTAACACTACAGAGGTATTATTAACCCTTCCTTTTCCCAATTTAGGAAGTAGACTTCGGCTGATGCCATATATCTCTTTAACTTTTTGCACACTCAGCAACATTCAACATCACCCAGTCAAAATTATACCTTTTTGCATTGTTTTTTCAACTGTTGTGACCTCCTCTTTAAAATCTCATTTTCCTATGCAAAACATTGAAAATATCCTGTCCACCATGTCCTCTGTGACGTTTTTACCGGTTATCTGATACAAGTTCTCAAGCGCATTTTTGATGTCAATTGAAAGAATATCAAGAGGCACACTGAAAATGTTTGTCTTTGCTGAAAGCAAAAACTCCTTTGACTTCAAAAGAAGTTCTTTGTGGCGAAGGTTTGTTATAAAAACGCTATCAAACGCTTCAATGTTTTGACTTAAAATCTCGCGTGCTATAGCTTTTTCAACAAGCTCTAAGTTTCTGTCATGTTCAACAGAAATGAAAATCCCTTCCTTGCCGAAAATTCTTTTGATGTCATCCTGCGAAACTTTTACTTCCCTGTCTATTTTGTTTACAAGAACAACAAACCTTTTGTCTTTTATTGTTTCAAAAATCTCCAAGTCTTCCTGCAAAATACCGCTTGATTCCACCATGAATAGCACAAGATCAGCTCTTTCAATGCTCTTTAAAGTCCTCTCAACACCAATTTTTTCAACAACATCTTCAGTTCTTCTCACACCTGCAGTATCAGCAAGGATTATCGGAAGTCCTTCAATGTCTAAAACCTCTTCAATCACATCGCGTGTTGTGCCGGGTATATCTGTCACAATCGCCTTTTCTTCTTTCAAGAGCCTGTTGAGAAGAGAAGACTTACCAACGTTCGGTCTTCCAACTATAACAGTGTATATTCCGCTCTTTATTGCTTTTCCTGTTTCATACGATTTTATAAGTTTTTCTATTTTCGTCAGCGCATCATCTATTGTGTTCAAAATTTCATCGTGTGAAACCTCATCAACCTCATGTTCTGAAAAATCTATTGACGCTTCAATGGATGCAACCAGATTCAAAAGAAGCTGAGAAATCTCTTCAATTCTCTGGCTTAGCATCCCTTTTAACTGTTTTGCAGCGTTTTGTTGCAAAAGCCTTGTCTTTGAATTTATTATATCTATCACAGCTTCAGCCTGGGAAAGGTCTATTTTGCCATTCAAAAAAGCTCTTTTTGTAAACTCTCCCGGCATGGCATGACGTGCTCCATTTTTGATTGCAACTTCTAAAATTCTTTTTAAAACAACCATGCCACCATGGCTTTGAATCTCAACAATGTCCTCGCCTGTATATGAATGCGGGGACTTAAACTTTATCAAAATTGCCTCATCCACAAATTCATCACCGTCATACACATCAACAAGTGCAGCATACCTTACAGGGATATCATGGATGCTTTTGTATTTTCTGCTCTTTACAAGCTTTCCTGCAACATCGTATGCGTCTTTCCCTGATATTCTTACAATTCCTATCCCGCCAGTACCAACAGGTGTTGAAATTGCAACAATTGTATCAAACTCCATCTTTTACTTTCCCCTCTTCAATAAAAGACTTTTTAAGAATACAAACAAAGCAGGGCAAAAGTATTTTTACCCTGCTTTTCAAAGCTTTTAACAAATCTATTTTAATGTAATAACAACCTTTCTGTACGGCTCTTCACCCTCTGAGTATGTTGTGACAAACCTATGATTTTGCAAAGTGGTATGGATAATCCTTCTCTCATACGGAGTCATTGGTCTGAGCTTAATACTCTTTTTACTTCTTACCACTTTATCTGCAAGCGACAGTGCAAGCCTCTTAAGCCGTTCCTCTTTCCTCTTTCTAAAATTCTGACAGTCAAGAAGAATTCTAACAGTCTCCTCCTCTGGCACTCCTCTGTTGACAACAACACCTGTTAAAAACTGAAGAGCATCAAGCACCTCGCCATCTTTGCCAATAAGCTTAAATGTATTTTTCCCAAAAAGACTTACTTTTATGAACTCTCCCTCTCTTACCATATCCATCCTGTCAATTTTGACGTCCATGTTAGCAAACACACTTTTCAAAAACTCTTCAATCTTCTCTTCTGGCGTCTGCTTTGCAATCACCTTTACCCTTGCTGGCCTTGCCCCGATTATTCCCAGAATTCCTTTAGACCCTTCATCAATTATTATAACCTCAGCCTTTTCACGGGGAATTCCTAGCTCTTTTAAAGCAAGGTCAACTGCTTCGTCCACAGTCTTTGCGGTTTTTTCTACCCATCTCATAAAAATTTCTCCTCCGCATAAGAAATTTTTTACTTTTTCTTTTTCTTACTGGTTCTGTGCTGGCCAGAAATCTGCTGTTTTAATTTCTCAAGCTCTTTTTTTCTCTCTCTTTCTTTCTCATCAGCTTTAGAACTTCCATCTTCTAAAACATTGCTACTCTCTTCATCTTCTAAATTCTGGTTTTCATCTTTTTTTTCAACCTCTTGCATTTTCTGTGCCTGTTTTTCAAGTTGTTTTTTTCTTTCTTCTTCTTCTCTTTTGTGTTTCAGTTTTTTGTACACAACTTCATTGGCAATAAACTGCTGCAAGATTGTAAAAAGGTTTGTAACAGTCCAGTAAAGCACCAGACCAGACGGAACCTGAAGCGCAATAAAATAAGACATAAGAGGGCTAAATATCATAAAACTTTTGTTGATGCTTTCAGCCATAGCATTTGATTGTGATTGCGAATACTGTGGATTGAACTTCTTTTGACTTATTGAAGAAAACCATACCGAAAGAAGCATGGTTGCAGCACTCAAAATTGGAAGAACCAGCAGCTCTTTTTTTGCAAGGTTTATCCCCAGAAAATGCATGTCAAGTCCAAGCTTCTGTGCTTCATCAACTATTCTCTGGGTAATTGTATATCCTGTTGCTCCTGTCACCAAATCTTTTACATATTGATGTGATTTGCCAAGCACATAAACAAGTGGATTTTGGAAAACATAATACAGTGAAAAAAGTATGGGCATCTGAATCAAAAGAGGCCAGCACCCCGCTGCAGGATTATAACCTGTTTCCTGGTACAGTTTTAGCATCTCTTCCTGAAGCTTTTTCTGGTCATTTTTATACTTTTGCTGTATTTCCTGAAGTCTTGGAGCAACTTCTGCCATCTTGGACATAGAATGAATCTGTTTTATATACAAAGGAAGAAGAAGCCCTCTTACTATCAATGTAAGAAGTATTACAGCAATACCGTAGCTTCCCGGAATGTGTGCCCCGTGTAAAAAGTCATATATTAACTTCAAAAGTCTTCCGAGCGGAATTGCTAAAAAATCAAACCATGTCGGATTCAAAATTCCTTTCCTCCTCTAATTTTCTAACTTCCTTTACTTTTTACATCGAACTATTTCTATTTTAAAGGATCATACCCCCCAGGATGAAATGGATGGCACTTTATTATTCTTTTTAACCCCAACCACAACCCATAAAAACCATACTTTTCAATTGCCTGCAGTGTATACTCTGAACATGTCGGGTAAAATCTGCAGCTTGGCACAACTTTCATCGGTGAAATAAACTTCTGATAAAATCTTATCAAAAATTTTAGGGTTAGTAAAATATATTTTTTTACTCTCATCTTTCACTCCTCTTTCAAAAGCCTCAGTCTTTTAAAAGCCTTTTCAAGGTCTTCTTTGAAATCTTTTAGGTGTATTTCCCTTGCCTTTATTTTATCATCTTTTATTCTTCTTGCAATCACCACAATGTCAAATCCCTGCTTGATTTTATCAATGTTTTCTAAAATCCATGCCCGCACAACCCTTTTAAACCGATTTCGCGCTGTTGCTTTTCCAAGTTTTGCAGACATTGAAATCCCAAACCTGCTAATTGAAAGCCCGTTTTTCAATGAATACACAACAACCTTCTGTTGCGCCGCAAACCTTCCTCTTCTTATACATGCTTCAAACTCCTCGTTTTTTTTGAGTGTTACATACCTGTTCATTCACTTCTTTCCTCGTTACTATATTTTCTTATTATAACCTCTTCTTTTTTTAAGCAAAAAGACCACTTTTTGTCTTCAAAGTGGTCTTCCACTACACTGCAAGTCTCTTTCTACCTTTCAGTCTTCTTCTTTTTAAAACCTTTCTTCCGCCTTTTGTTCTCATTCTAACTAAAAACCCGTGAGTTCTTTTTCTTCTTTTGTTATGAGGCTGGTATGTTCTTTTCATATTATGCCCTCCTCTCTCCAAAAAAGTTTCTACCGCATTCTGTTTTTATCCTTCAGTATACCGGTAAAACAAATTTTATTATACTCCAAATCATGCAAAAAAGTCAAAGGGTTGTTTTTGCTGTTTTATTAATTTTCTTTATCATTACCATTACATTTTCTTCAGCCTCTTGTTAAAGAATTATACCACTTTTCAAAGTTACTTGTATATTATTTTTTCCTTTTGGGCAAAATTAGTATCAGAAAAAGCATCTTGCTGGAGAAAAAGATGAAAAAATCTTCTGGTTCGAATTCAATTACATCATCCTATGACCAGAACATTCAAAACATTAAGGATGAGTTTGGAAATTTCAGCGACCTCATAATAAGAGAGTTCAAAATAGGTCCAAGCAACATAAGAGCTTTTCTTGTCATGATAGACGGGCTCGTTGACAAGATGGTGATAAACGAACATATCTTAAAACCTCTTATGAAGGATATTAACATTTATAAAAATGACCAATCTACCTGTCAAGAGGTTTACACGCTCATCAAAGAAAACCTTTTATACAGCCACTGCATAACAGAAGAGAAAGACTGGGCAAAGACAGTACATTGTATATTGTGTGGAGATGTTGCACTTTTCATTGACGGCATAAACAGATGTCTTTTGATATCTGTGCGCGGGTGGGAGTCCCGTGGAATTGAGGAGCCAAACACAGAAGTTGTTGTAAGAGGACCAAGGGAAGGTTTTACTGAAAACTTAAGAACAAACACAGCACTAATCAGAAGGAAGATCCGCGACCCAAAACTTAAGATTGAGTCAATTAAGATTGGAAAAATTTCGAAAACAGATGTGGCGATATGCTATATCGAATCCATTGCAAAAAAAGAACTTGTAGATGAGGTAAAAAGACGCCTCGAAAAGATTGATATGGAATACATCCTCGAATCAGGATATATAGAATCTTTCATAGAAGACGGCAAGTATTCATTCTTTCCAACTGTCGGAAACTCAGAAAAACCTGATGTGGTTGTCGGAAAACTTATGGAAGGAAGGGTTGCAATACTTGTTGACGGGACACCTTTTGCTCTAACTGTCCCATACCTCTTTGTTGAAGCTTTCCAGACAAGCGAGGATTACTATTCAAGACCGTACTACTACAGCATTGTAAGGCTCTTGAGATACTTTTCATTCTTTGTATCAACAACCCTGCCGGCACTGTACATTGCAGTTACAACATTTCACCAGGAACTTTTGCCAACATCGCTTTTAATCAGTATTGCAAGTGCTCAGGCAGGAATACCTTTTCCATCGTTTGCAGAAACACTCACAATGCTTGTAATATACGAAATACTGAAAGAAGCGGGTGTGAGGCTTCCTCGACCAGTTGGTCAGGCAATCTCTATTGTTGGTGCTCTTGTGATTGGTGAGGCAGCAGTATCAGCCGGACTCATCGGTGCTCCAATGGTTGTGACTGTTGCTTTTACTGCGATATCTACTTTCATGATCCCTGCGTTCTCGGATGCAGCTACAATTATAAGGTTTGCGTGTATTGTTATGTCTGCCATCTGTGGACTTTATGGGATAATGCTTATATGGATTTTGATGCTCATTCACCTTTGCAGCTTAAAATCATTTGGGGTAAACTACCTTGCACCCATAGCACCAACTATTGTGCATGACCTAAAAGACGTGTTTGTGAGACTTTCATGGAAAATTTTAAAAAAACGACCCATTTCTTTAAACAAAAATTTTTAAAGTCAGGTGGTAAAAAAACAAAATGTCAAACTCAAAGATTTCATATTCGCAATTCCTGTGCCTATTTTTTATCAATAGAATAGTTATGGTTATTACATTTTTGCCAATATTCAATGCGCCACCAAAAAATCAGGATGTCTGGCTTTCAGTTGTATTTATGTATCCTTTTTCTGTACTGACATCACTGCCCCTTATTTATCTTTGTTTTCAATTTCCAAACCAGACATTCACAAGTATGATCAGAATCATTTTTGGAAGAGCGTCAATAGTTTTGTCAATACTTTATATATGGTTTTTCTTTCACATAACAGCAATCCAGATAGCCCAATTTGTTGAGTTTATGGCAACAGCTGTATTGCCTGAAACACCTATTATTTTTCTGATAGTGACAATGTTCAGTGTATGTCTGTATGCGCTTAAAAAAGGAATAGAGCCTCTGGCAAGATTTGCTCAGATAGCAACATTCATTACAGGGTTAAGTCTTGCAGTTATTATAATAATATCTTTGAAATTTTTCGACCCATCTTCTTTAAAACCTGTGCTTGAAAAAGATATATTTCAGCCTGTATTTGGTGGAATTTATCTTTGTTCACTGAGTTCTGAAATACTTACAATTGGTATGATAAACCCCTATATAGTAAAGAACAAAAACTGTATTTTAAAAGACATGACAAGAACCATTATACTGGCTTTTCTGCTGGTTGACATATTTTATTTTTCAATTACAGTGCTTGTACTTTCACTTTTCGGGTATCCGCAGGCAAGCAAACTTTCATTTCCATTTTATTCTGCCATAAAGGTACTAAGCGTAGCTGATTTTCTCGAAAGGTTTGAATCACTTCATATGGCAATCTGGATAATGGGTATATTTCTTAAAATCACATATTTTATGTACATTCTTTTGATAGCCGTTCAAGAGTTGAGAAACACTGCAGACTATTTTGTATACGCAATCCCTTTTATATGTATAATCGTACCTTTTGTTTTTTATATAATTCCTGATTTTATATCATTAGATAGATTTATGAGCTACAGGTACTTTACTTTTTATTCATTAATTTTCATATTCTTTATACCTCTTTTTACTCTTATATCAGCAAAAATAAAGTTGAGGTTGAGAAAGAAATGAAAAAGGTTATATCTATTTTACTTTCAATTTGTTCAATAGTAATTTTTCTGACAGGTTGCTGGAATAGAAAAGAACTAAACGATATTTTGATTGTCCAAGCAGTTGGAGTTGATAAAAACAAAAGCGGAGATTTTAAGCTCACTTATCAGGTATTAAAACCAAATGTACTCAAAAACCCGACAAACCTGCCATCCAGTCCTCAGCAAAAAGGAGTGTGGTGTTTTTCATCAACAGGCAAAACTATATTTGATTCTATCAGAAACGCAACACTTTCATCAAACAAAAAACTTTTCTTTTCTCATAATAAAATAATAGTTATTAGCAGCAAAATAGCTACTAATGGAATTAAAGATATTCTTGATATATTTCTCCGTGATCAGGAAATGAGATCAGATGCTTATCTTATAGTTACGTCACAGAATATAGAAAAGTTTTTAGATACCACTTCTCCTATAGAATCAATACCTGCAAAAGAACTCGAAAATGTAATAAAGAACTACTTTGCAAACGCTAAAACATTCCCAGTAAGGCTATATGAATTTCAAAAGATGTCAATGTCAAAGTCAAAAACTGCAGTTGTTCCTTTTGTCACCACAAAATCACCTCTTAAACAATCTTCTCAAAAACAAATGTTTTATGTAGAAAAAATGGCCATTTTCAATAATTTCAAGCTTGTAGGGTATCTTACACACGAGGAGATGAGAGGACTTTTATGGGTATTTGACAAGGTAAGAAGCGGAATATATCCTATAAAACTACGCGAGGGACTATTTTCCCTTGAGCTTATACAAAGTAGCACCATCATCGATGTCAAAAGAAAAGACGGCAAAGCTTTTTTTACTCTGCAGATAATTACCGAGTCAAACCTGGGAGAAAAACATTTAAACTCTTCTATCTCAAGTTCTTTAATGGGAAAAATAAAAGAAGAACTCTGTAAATCTATCAAAAACGACATTAAGAAGACAGTGAAAAAATCGTTTGAACTCAAATGCGACATTCTGCACCTTGGCGATATTTACTATTCTTCATACAAAGAACATTTAAAGTTCGACAAAAACTCCATTTCAGTTTCGATTGTGGTAAAACCATTTATAAGGCGATTTGGTATGATGAAAGAATAAAATATTGAAAAAGGAGATAAAACAGGAGGATGAACATTGCATTTATAGTTTTTGTATATTCAATCCTTTTCGCAATTGAATACTATATCTTAAAAAGAAGATATCTTCAAAAAGAGATGTTTTTTACAAGTCTTTTGATTCTTACAGGATTCATTCTCAGCCTCATCTTGAACATCAAGAAAAATGTTCCAAACCCTCACGTGCTGATTGAAAAAATCTTTGACAAGCTATTTCCTTTATTTATGTAAACATCAGATTAAAAAACTCTTCACACCACTCCATAAAATTATCCAGAGCACAAACATTATGTTTACCTGACTACCTAGAACCCTTTTTTTTTTTCTGCAATTCTTTTTAAACAACAAAACTTCAAATAGTCAACCATTGTTAATCAAGATATTCACATGTGAAAATCTGATTTTAATAAATTTAATTCACAAAAATAATCCACATATCCACAGTTTTTATCCACAGATTTTTAACAGGGTGTAGACAAACTATTCGCTGTGGAAAATTTGATTCTCAAAATATATTTTCTTATTGATGTGGATAATTTTTTTTGGTATATTTAATAGTGCTTCTGAAAATTATAAAACATATTTTCGGTTGTGAAAATTGGTTTTCCACAGTTGTTGATAACATTGTGGATAACACTCAAAAAGTGCGAATTTTAAATTACATATAAAAAGGGTGGATATTCACATGGTAGATTATGATGTAAACGAAGTGTGGGAAAAAATAAAGGAGGTCATCAAAAAAGAGTTAAATCCAAGCCCGACAGATATATCGTACAATACCTGGTTTGAATCACTTGTACCTGTGTGTTTTGACGACAACGATACGTTAATTTTGCGGGCGTTTGCAGATTTCCACAGAGACATTGTTATCAACAGGTACTCACTTTTGATTATAAATGCGCTCAGACAGCTGTACTCTCCACACCTTAGCTTGAAAGTTATTCTTCCTAACGAGGTCGAAAGATACAAAAAGTTCTTAAAGCAAAAAACAGATGAAAAGCCTGAGATAACAACCTCTTTAAACCCAAAATACACCTTTGAAACTTTTGTTGTTGGGAATAACAACAGGCTCGCACATGCTGCCGCTTTGGCTGTTGCAGAAACTCCACCTGGCGAGAAAACTTACAACCCGCTTTTTATCTATGGCGGTGTTGGGCTTGGAAAGACTCACCTTATGCATGCAATAGGCCATCACGTTTTAAAACTTTATCCCGGCACAAAGGTGATGTATGTTACATCAGAGATATTCACAAACGAGCTTATAGCTGCAATAAGAGATGAAAAGACTGATGAGTTTAGGCTCAAGTACAGAAACGTTGACGTGCTTTTAATTGACGACATTCAGTTTCTTGGCGGAAAAGAAAGAACTCAGGAAGAATTTTTCCATACATTCAATACATTATATGAGGCAAACAAAAAGATAATACTTTCGTCAGACAGACCTCCAAAAGAGATAAACACATTAGAAGACAGGCTTCGTTCCCGCTTTGAGTGGGGACTTATAACAGATATTCAGCCACCAGATTTTGAGACGCGAATTGCAATCTTGAGCAAGAAGTGCCAGCTTGAAGGAACTCCAGTTCCACAGCACATTTTAGAGTTTATCGCATCAAAGATCGAAACAAACATAAGAGAGCTTGAAGGTGCTCTTAACAAAATTCTTGCATACTCAAAATTGATGGCACCTGACAAGGAGATAACCTTAGAGCTTGCAGAAAAGGCTTTAAAAGAGTTTATTGACACAAACACAAAAAAAGAACTGACAATTGAGGATATACAAGCAGAGGTTGCAAGCTATTTTAACATCAGGCTTGAAGACTTCAAATCGTCAAGAAGATCAAGGAACGTGGCTTTCCCACGCCAGATCGCAATGTATTTATCAAGAGAGCTTACAAATGTATCACTTCCCAAAATAGGTGAGGCGTTTGGCGGAAAAGATCACACAACAGTGCTTCATGCCTGTGAAAAAATTAAAGAACTTATCAACAGCGATCATAACACAAGAAACGTTGTGGAAACCATTAAAAAAAGACTTATCAACAGAGAATAATGATTTGTGGATAACTCTGTGTGAATTTCAATTTTCACATGTGAATTGAGTTGAAAACTGTGAATTTTATCAACAGGGATATGTACAGCCAAAAGCTCACATTTACCAAGCTTTTTAGCATGTTATTAACTTATCCACAGGCATTATTATTGTTACTACTAAGAAGTTTGTATGATGGTTTGCTTTTTAAAGCCCCAACAAAAAAAGGAGGAAGTGAAAATGAAGTTTGTTGTGGATAAAGATATTCTGCAGGACAATATTTCCAAGGTAATACCTGCTGCAGCATCAACAAAGGTAACATCAATCTTAGAATGCGTACTAATTGAAGCTGAAGACAGCATAGTATTTACCACCAACGACATGAAAATGCAAATGCAAACAGAATTTGAAGCAGAAATTTTAGAGCGGGGAGCTGCACTGGTAAAAGCAAAACTGTTTTCAGATATAGTAAAAAAATTGCCAGATGGTGATGTTGAGGTTATAAGAGAAGAAAACGAGGTGAAAATCAGAAGCCAGAAGATAGAATTCAGGCTTCCTACTTTAGATCCACTTGATTTTCCGAAGATGGATAAAAAGCCTGCCGAAAGCTTTTGTGAGTTTGTTGCAAGCGAGTTTGTTGATAGCATCGACAAGGTTATATTTGCAACCTCAAAGGATGAAACAAGACCTACATTTACAGGCGTGCTCTTTGAAAGGGAAGAGAATGATTTTGTAAACCTTGTTGGAATGGACGGACACAGGCTTGCTATATGCAAAATAAAACCGGTTGAAGTTGAAGGGAGCTTTTCGAAGATTGTGCCTGCAGATAACCTTGACGATATTACAAAGATAATAGACATTGAAGAAGCAGAAAAGGTAAGAGTATCATTTTATGAGAACCAGGCAACATTTGAGATAGGCTCAACAACGGTGATAGTCACGCTCATTGCTGGCAAGTTTTTTGACTACAAAAGTGCAATACCGACCGAGTATTCAACAAAGATTTCAATTTCCACAGATGTTCTGGAAAGCACTCTTGAAAGAGCTTCTATTGTATCAAAAGACGAAAAGACAAACATCCAGGCTGTGATATTTGAAACAAGCGGAATGATGTTCACGGTACGTTCCATGTCTGCAGATGGAAGATACGAAGAGGATGTGCTTTGCTCTGTTGAAGGAAAAGATATCAGAATAGGGTTTAATGTTAAATATTTTCTGGATGTGTTGAAAGTGTTAGATGGTGAAATAAACCTGTTTATAACATCGCAGACAAGCCCGTCAATTGTGCAAAAACCAGACGATGAGAACTACATCTACCTTGTGCTTCCTATAAAGATGCCAGAATAAAGAACTTTTAGTTAGAGGTTATAAAATATGATAATAAAGGATATTCATATTGAAAATTTTAGAAGCTACAAACAGAGCTTTTTTGAGTTCAAAGATAAAATAAACTTAATTGTCGGAAATAATGCCTCAGGAAAGACTTCTCTTCTTGAGGCTCTATATTTTTGTATGTGCGGAAAATCTTTTAAAAGTAGAGATATTGATCTAATAAACTTTGATTCACATTATTTCAAGCTTGAGATGGTAGCAGAGGTTGAAGGTGTTGAGTACAGGGTAGATTGTTATGTAGATAGAGTATTGGAAAAGAGAATAATGATAAATGATAAAAAAATTAACAGGCTTTCAGAGCTTATTAGTCTTTTCAAGTTTGTGTTTTTTGAGCCGGACACAACTGAGCTTGTAAAACATCAGCCAAAATTAAGACGACGATTTTTAGATATGGAAGTTACAAAGCTTTATCCTTACATGACAAAGGTGTATCAAGAGTACCAGAGAGCACTTCTTAGCAGAAACGCATTTTTGAAAAGTTATGATAAAAAAGATATAATAGATGTATACGATGTTCAGCTAAGCCAGCTTGGTTTTTTGATTGTGTCTAAAAGACAAGAGATTATAAAAAAGTTGTCATGCGAGGCACAAAGAATTTTTGGTCATGTGTTTGAGAACAGGTCTGTGCTGGAACTTGAGTATATGCCATCGATTGCAGCGTCAAGTGAAGAAGAATATTACACAGAGCTAAAAAGGTGGTCAGATAAGGATTTAAACCTCGGGTATACCACAAGAGGTGTTCACAGAGATGACTTTGAGATTCTAATAGATGGAAAGCCTGCTTTAGATTTTGCGTCGGAAGGACAGATAAAACTTGCAGCTGTATCGGTTGTGCTTGCAAGTGCTGCGCTGTACGAAAAACCTGTCTTGGTTTTAGACGATGTATTTTCTGAGTTAGATAGCCAGAAGAGAAAAAATCTTATAAAGTTTTTAAGTCAGTACCAGTCTTTTGTGACATCTGCAGAGGACCTGAGAAGCTTGCAAAGTGAAGTAATTTTTGACAGTGACAGTACAAATATAATTTTGCTTGAAAGAAATATTTAAAAAACAATTTATAGGGATGTGTAAAGAATATGTTTGCTCACATTGGCGAGGATTATGTCATCAACAGCGCAGAACTTCTTGTTATATTGAACTGGGATTCGTTTATTCTTTCAGAAGACAACCGTAAGATCCTTGAAAACTTAAAACTTCAGGACAGGATTGTTGTGATAAATGATGAGATAAAAAAATCGATAATAATCCTTGAGATTGACGGCAGAATGTATGGAATAATATCTCCTGTGTCGTCAGGTACCATCGCAAAAAGGCTTTTGAACTTTAACCTCTACATTGACAACTATTTAGACCAGGATTAATTTCAAAAACTTTAAATTGGCAGGTGAGATGAAATTGGATAGGATAAATAATAGTACGCAGGAGTACTCGGCAAGCGAGATACAAGTTCTGGAAGGGCTTGAGGCTGTAAGAAAACGTCCCGGAATGTATATAGGTTCAACTTCCCAGAGAGGTCTTCATCATCTGGTTTACGAAATCGTCGACAATGCAATTGACGAGGCAATGGCAGGATATTGTAAAAACATAGAAGTTGTTATTCACAAAGACAACTCTGTTACTGTTATTGACGATGGAAGAGGAATTCCTGTTGATATTCATCCAAAACTTGGAAAAAGCGGTGTTGAAGTTGTATTCACAGTTCTGCATGCAGGTGGTAAGTTCAACGAAAGAGTCTACAAGGTCTCCGGCGGTCTTCACGGCGTTGGTGCTTCTGTTGTGAATGCTCTTTCTCGTTATTTAGAGGTTGAAGTGTATAGAGATGGAAAAGTATATTATCAGAGGTACGAAAGAGGAAGACCAACCTGCGAGCTAAAAGTAATAGGTACGACTGATAAGACTGGTACAGAGGTTACATTTTTACCAGATGATGAGATATTTGAAACAATTGAGTTTGACGGCGATGTAATTTTGCAGAGGCTTCGTGAACTTGCGTTTTTGAACAAGGGTATCAGGATTGTGTTTTTAGATGAGAGAGAAAAAAATCCAAAGCCTGTTGAGTTAAAATACGATGGTGGTATTGCTGAGTTTGTAAAGTTTTTGAACAGAAACAAAGAGGTTTTGCATAAAGACCCTATTTATATAGAGGGAGAAAAAAACGATATTTTAATTGAAGTTGCAATTCAGTATACTGAAGATTTTGGTGAAAATATTTATTCTTTTGCAAACAATATTGCAACAATTGACGGTGGAACTCATCTTGTAGGTTTTAAGACTGCTGTTACAAAAGCTGTAAACGAGTATGCAAAAAAACATAATCTCACAAAGGGTGATACCCAGCTTTTAGGTGAAGATATAAGAGATGGTATGACAGCAATTGTTTCTGTTAAGATTCACGAGCCGCAGTTTGAAGGTCAGACAAAAACAAAGCTTGGGAATAGCGAGGCGCGCTGGGCAGTTGAAAATCTTGTATCTGAAAAACTTGCTGCTTTTTTAGAAGAAAACCCTGATGTCTCAAAAAAGATTATAGATAAGGCAATTTTAGCTGCAAAAGCGCGCGAAGAGGCAAAAAAAGCAAGAGAGCTTGTAATAAAGAGAAAGTCTGCTTTAGATAGTTCAAACTTGCCTGGCAAGCTTGCAGACTGTTCAGAAAAAGACCCTGCAAAGTGTGAGATATTCATAGTTGAAGGTGATTCTGCGGGTGGTTCTGCAAAGCAAGGAAGAGACAGGCGGTATCAAGCAATTTTACCTCTTTGGGGTAAGATGCTAAACGTCGAAAAAGCAAGCCAAGATAAAATTTATTCAAACGACAAGCTTCTTCCTTTAATACAGGCGCTTGGCGTTGGTATAGGAAATGACATAGACCTCAAAAAACTCAGGTACCACAAGGTAATTATAATGGCAGACGCTGACGTTGATGGGTCTCATATAAGAACTCTTCTTCTTACTTTCTTTTACAGATATATGAGACCGCTTATAGAAAACGGACACATTTACATTGCACAGCCACCGCTTTACAAGATAACAAAGGGTAAGCAAGTAAGATACGCATACAATGAAAAGGAGCTGCAGAAAATATTGCAGGAGATGAAAGATGCACAGGTTCAGCGTTTCAAAGGTCTTGGTGAGATGAACGCACAGGAGCTTTGGGAGACAACCATGGACCCTGCACGAAGAATTCTTCTTCGGGTTGAAATTGAAGATGCTGTCATGGCAGAAGAGATTTTCACAATACTGATGGGCGACAGGGTAGAACCAAGAAGAGAGTTTATTGAGAAGAATGCTAAGTATGTGAGGAATCTGGATATATAAAAAAGAGGTGTTTCAAAGTGGAAGTTGCGAAAAAAATTTATGAAGAAGTTATAAAACTGCCTGAAGAGACTCAGAGAGAAGTTTTGGATTTTATTGAATTTAAAAAAATGAAATGGAAAAAAAATATAGAAGAAATAATTGATAAAGTTATTGAAGAAAATTACGAGATATTAAAGGAGTTAGCTGATAAATGATAATGTTGAGTATTGAGGATGTATTGTTGATTGCTAAAAAATTAATAGAAAGATTTGGAGGTACGTTTGGGATAAGAGACAAAGGTTTGCTTGAAAGCTCATTGAACAGTGCATTTCAAACATTTGATGGAGAGGAGCTATATAAAACTAATGTAGAAAAAATTGCAGTTATATCTTACTCAATAATAAGGAATCACCCCCTAATAGATGGTAATAAAAGATTAGGTATAAGTGTTTTACTAATATTATGTAAACTCAACAATATTATTTTGGAATATACAAGAGAAGAGGCAGTAGATTTAGCTATAAGGATTGCAGAAGGTAGTATTGATATTGAAGATGTTGTTGAATGGATAAAAAAGCATGAGAAAAAGTGAACACTATAAAGGGAGGAAAAATTAAAGCATGGAAGAGCTGGATTTCAGGATAATTCCTGTAGAGATACAGGAAGAGATGAAAAAAAGCTATATAGACTATGCAATGAGTGTAATTGTATCCCGTGCACTGCCGGATGTTCGAGACGGGCTAAAACCCGTGCACAGAAGAATTCTATATGCAATGAACGAGATAGGTCTTACTCCTGACAAGCCATACAGAAAATCTGCAACAGTGGTAGGACATGTTCTTGCCAAATACCATCCGCATGGCGATGCTGCTGTGTACGAAAGCCTTGTTCGAATGGCACAGGACTTTTCGATGCGCCATCCTCTTGTTGACGGGCATGGAAACTTTGGTTCTGTTGATGGAGACCCGCCTGCTGCCATGCGTTACACTGAAGCGCGCATGAGCAAGATTGCTCTTGAGATGCTTCGTGATATTGAAAAAGAGACAGTTGATTTTATGCCAAACTTTGATGAGTCTGCAAAAGAACCAAAGGTTTTGCCATCACGATTTCCAAACCTTTTAGTAAATGGCAGTCAGGGAATTGCTGTTGGTATGGCAACAAATATACCTCCTCACAACCTTGCAGAGGTAATTGATGCAATTGTATATATTCTTGACAATGAAAATGCAACTTTAGATGATATAATGAAAATAATTAAAGGGCCTGACTTTCCAACAGGAGGATATATAATTGGCAAAAAGGGTATAAAAGATGCATACGCAACTGGAAAGGGAAAGATAATTGTTAGGGCAAAAACCTCAATTGAGCAAACATCAAAGGGAAGACAGAGAATAATTGTAACAGAACTTCCTTATATGGTAAATAAAGCACGATTAATTGAAAAGATTGCCGAGCTTGTTCATGAAAAGAAGATAGACGGGATTTCGGATATAAGAGATGAGTCTGACAAAGAGGGTCTGAGGATTGTAATTGAAATCAAAAAAGATGCGGATGCAAATGTAGTTTTAAAACAGCTTTACAAAAACACCCAGCTTCAGGACAGTTTTGGTATAATCATGCTTGCGCTTGTTGATAACCAGCCAAAGGTTTTAACTCTTATGGACATGTTAAACTTATACATTGAACATCAAAAAGAGATAATTGTCAGAAGAACAAGGTATGACCTTAAAAAAGCAGAAGAAAGAGCTCACATTTTAGAAGGGCTCAAAAAAGCTCTTGATCACATAGATGAGATAATATCAATTATCAGATCATCAAAGACAGTAAACGAAGCAAAAGACAGGTTGATTCAAAGATTTAAGTTTACAGATATACAAGCTCAGGCAATACTTGACATGAGGCTACAGAGACTTACAGGTTTAGAAAGACAAAAGATAGAAGAAGAGCTTGCAGAGCTTATAAAGATGATAGAGTATTACAAAAACGTGCTTGCAAGTGAGGCAATGGTAAAGGAAATAATAAAAAAAGAAATTCTGGAGATTAAAGAAAAGTATAAAGATGAGAGAAGGACAAAAATAATTCAAGATGAACATGAAGATTTTGAAGAAGAGGAGCTAATTCAGGAGCAAGAAACTGTAATAACACTTACACATTTTGGATATATAAAACGTCTTCCTCTTGACACGTACAAGAGCCAAAAACGAGGTGGCAGAGGTATTACGGGAATATCAACAAGGGAAGATGATTTTGTTGAAGATGTATTTGTTACAACAACACACCACTATATTCTCTTTTTCACAGACAAAGGCAGGGTTTTCCGCTTGAGAGCATATGAAGTGCCAGAAGGTTCGCGTCAGGCAAAAGGCACTGCAATTGTCAACCTCATTCAAATTGGCAAGGATGAAAAGATTACTGCTACAATGGCTGTAAAAGACTTTAAAGAAGGCTATCTCATGATGTGTACCAAAAACGGCACGATAAAGAAGGTACTCTTGAGCGAGTTTGAAAATACAACCAAGGCAGGCAAAAAAGCGATAACCCTTGCAGATGATGATAGCCTTGTGGATGTAAAACTCACATCAGGCAATGATGAAATTGTACTTGTATCAAGCAACGGATACTGTGTTGTATTTAACGAAAATGATGTAAGAGTAATGGGAAGATTGGCTCAAGGTGTAAAGGGAATGACATTAGAAGAAGATGATTTTATTGTTGGAATGGAAAAGGCAAGCGATGGAAAGTATCTTCTTTGCGTCACAGAAAACGGGTTTGGAAAAAGAAGCGAGATTGAAGAGTACAGAAAAACAAAGCGCGGTGCAAAAGGAGTTTTAACTTACAGGGTAACAGACAAAACAGGCAAAATTGTTGACATAAAAATGGTAAACGATGAGGATGAGATTATGATATGTTCAACAGAAGGAATATTTATAAGACTTGAGATGTCCCAGGTTCCTGTTCAGGGAAGAAATACCCAGGGCGTAAAACTTATGAGAATAGATGGTGAAGATATAAAGGTATCATCAATTGCTAGGATAAAGGCTGAAGAGTAAAACGCAAAAACACCACTGTCTGGCAAATTGAAATGCTTTAGACAGTGGTGTTTTTTGTATTTTTATAAACATTTTGGTTAAAAGTTTTATTTTATATTCAGATAACAACTTTATTTCTTCCACTATTTTTAGCATAATAAAGTTTTTCATCAGCAATTTTGATCAGTTCTTTTGAGATCATACTGTAGTTTTTCAAGCTTGATATTCCAAAACTTGCTGTTATTTTTATTTCAAAGTTTTCAAATTTTATTACAGTATTTTCTAATTCCTTTCTTATTCTTTCTGCTATTTCAAAAGCGTTTATGCTATTCTGGTTTTGAAAAATATTAAAAATTCTTCTCCACCGTATCTTGCAGCCCAGTCGCTTTCACTTCTGATATTTTTCCTGATTATATCGGCAAATGTTTGCAAAGCCTTATCACCAGCTGTATGTCCGTATGTGTCATTTACTTTTTTGAAATGATCAATATCTGCCATTGCGATGCTAAAATAATTTTTTGAAAATGATGCACGTATAATTTCAACATCAAGACGTTCATCTATAAATCTTCTGTTGTAAAGACCGGTAAGTGAGTCTCTGACAACTAATTCGTTCAGCTTATTTATTTTTTGGTAAGTTGATTTAACATCTAATAAATCTATATCTTCAATAAATATTTTTCCTGTAACGTCCTTTAAAAGTTCTATAACCAGTTTTTCTGATCCAATTTCAACGGGAACTGACATTACTATATAAAGTTTTTCTCCATTGAATTCGATTTTAACAAAGCTCTCATTTTCGATGTAAGACCTCATGGAAATACAGTTTTCACATATTTTATTTTGTTTCCAGAAATCAAAACAAGAGCCTTTTTGATTTATAATTTCATTTTCTGATATTACTATTGCTGTTTTGTAAAAAGGATTTACAATTCTTATAATGTCATAAACTGAAGAAAATATTCCTAAATTTTGAATTATTAAATTAAAGTCTTTACTGTTTTCCATAAATAGGCCCCTCCCCGAGATATTATTGTATTATATACCCAAGATATTGATATTATCAACGTTTTTCAAGAATAACATTTTTCACACTTTCAGCGTTAAAAATTTATAGAAAAATATCTAAACGGGAGGAGTAGAAATGATGAAAAAGCTCAGACTCATAGTATTTTTTGTGATCTTGTCGATTTTAATAATGTCAGTTTCATTTGCTGGTGATATAAAAAGCGGTGTAGCTGCTAAAGATTATGGAAAAGATATTGCTGATAAACCAAACAGTGAGGTAACATATCAAATCAAAGATGGGTATATTTATATTTACTGGGGGCAAAAGCCCACTGGAGGATATTTAATAAAAATAAAAGAGCTTAAGTATATAAATGGAATCCTTTACGTTTACTATTACACAAAATCACCGGCACCAACTGATATGGTAACTCAGGTTATTACATATCCGAGCGATAAAGCAAAACTTCCAACCACAGAAGAGATAAAAGAAGTAAAGCTTATAGATATTACAAATGATATGGTAGTTGAAAACCGACTTGCAAAAAAATACTTTCCGCTTACAAAAGGCAGTTATTGGATTTACAATTTTAAAATAAAGGAAAAAGATTCAAAAGGCAACGTTGTTGAAAAAAGCAAAAAGGTTAAGATGCAGATACTGAATGAGTACAAATCAAAAGATTATGTTTTATATGAGGCTAAAGGGGATATCATAAACATTGCACCCGAAAAACGTTTTGGTTTTATATTGGTTTCTGATAACATTTATATGGTAGATGAGAATGTTTTAAATGATATTGTAAAAAACATAAAAAGCTTTGACAGCTTTGAGAAACTAATAAAAAAATTTGGAGATTTGCTCAGGATTGTATTTAAATTTCCCCTTGTGAGCGGCAAAAAATATCCAGCTTACAGTTATATAAAAAGAAAAGATGTTTTGTATTCATGGGTTGTGGAAAAGGAAAAAGATATTGTTCTGAAGGGAAAAAAATATAACCAGTTTAAAATTGAATATAGATCTTTACCGGAAAGAATTTCAATAGGCTTTGTTTGTGGAATAGGTATAACTTTCGTTGAGTATCACCACAACGGTTCAACTTATGATGCATATGCAAGTTTGATAGATTTTAAGGTAGAATGACGGTAAAAAGTTTTATATAAATTTTTAAGATAGCAGCTACAAAAATATTTTTGACAGTAAAGCCTTGTTTTTTGGTATAATAATTACATAAAGAATTGCTTTTAAGAAGTGGTAAAAGATGATAATAAGTTCTCTAAATACTTATTCAGGCCTGAATGTAGATTACAGAATATTCAGTGAGTCAGAAAAAGCTGGTGGGGAAAATTTAGCTATTTTTAATCTTTCCAGAAAAGATACTGAAAAAAATAGTACAGAAAAGCAGCAAAAAGAGTTCAATGACCCAAAGATAAGGTTTTTAAAGAGAATTGGTATTTTGGAATGTAAAACGTGTAAAAACAGAAAATATCAGGATGTATCAAACGACCCGGGTGTATCTTTCAAAACTCCTTCGCATATCTCACCAGAGTTTTCAGCAAGTGTTGTTTTGGCACATGAAAGAGAACATGTAACAAGAGAAACTCAAAATGCAAAAGAAAAAGGCAAAGAAGTTATATCTTCAAGCATTTCACTGACATTGAGTGTTTGCCCGGAGTGTGGAAAAGTTTATGTCTCTGGTGGAAAAACTAAGGTTTTAACAAAAAGCACGCATAAAGATCCTTTTATAGAAAATTATAATAGAAATATAATAGAAAATTTTGGACTTTTTGTAGATACTGTAATTTAGTAATTGTAAAAAGATAAAAGGGGCTATGCAATTATTTTCAGCAAAGCCCCTTTTCTTGTTGTTTTATATCTTACAAGATATTTTAGATTGCAATATCAATGTGCTGCAAAATTCCCGGCTTTCCGCTTTCAAATAGAAAAATTCCTGTTTTTTGAACAGTTCCAAGAGTTTTATTATTTTCTGAATTTTGCAGGTTATACTGACTATTTATATTTCCAAGGAAAATTGCACCTATGTTGAGTTCTTTTATCTTCAGGATTTTATCTTCTGATTCAGTTTTTATCCATACAAGAAGATTTGAAAACACTTCATCGTTTTCATCAATCCATCCGTTTTTGTCCGAATCATATTGTGATAGTTCTAAAAAGCCGTCGTTCAATGCTGGTCCAAAAAGTTCAGAACCATTGTCAATTTTTCCATTTTGATTTTTATCTAAAGCCAAAAATCCGTTGCCTTTTGAAAGAAGAGAAACTTTGTCAAGCTCTGAATCAATATCAATGTCAAACTCAAACGTTTTTGGTACAAAAGAAGGTAGTTTTCCGTCAAAGTTTATAACAAGCGGATCAACATTTTTTGGCATTCCAAATCTGATGTCAATGTCAAACCTTTCAGCAAAAGATTGTGAAAAGTTCAAATTCAAATCTATACTGATTTCTCTTGAGTCCTGTGTTTTAACAATAGCCTTGGCTGAAAAACTAAAGTCTGTTTTGAGCTCCCTTGAATAGCTTGCAGAAAGTCTGAAACCATAAGGAACTATCTGGTTTTGAGGTTGTATCTTTATGTTTTCATTTACCTCTTGTTGATCTGTTTTCAACTTTTCTAATAGTTTGAATTTTACTTTTTTACCTGTGATTTTACTCAAAAGCTTTTCAATTAAAAGAATTTTGAGCTTGTCTTCTGGCGAAATTTCAATTTCATCTTTTATATCCTGACAGTTTTGATTTTTCTCACAGGAAATATTTTGTATATTTTTAGCTTTATCTGAAATTTCAACCAAATAAGCAGGAGTTGTGGTATTTTGCCACACCTCAAACTCAACTTTGCTTTCAGTCTTTTCTATCCTTTGTATTTCAGAAGACAGTTTTACATAACTTTGTTCAATTCTCATACCATTTCACCTTTTTTGAGAATTTATATTTTAATTATCGAAAAGTTATACGAAAAATTTAATTTTTTAACATGCAGATGACAACATTCAGAATTTATACAATCAATACAATACAGTATTAATTTCAAAATTAAAATTTTTATAAAATATATTGTTTTAAAAGTTTATCATTAGGGTAATAAATACGTGGAAAGAAAAAATATCAAAAGGAGAGGTTGAGATGGAGATTACAAACAGGATTCCACTTCTGGGAGAAAAGTTTCCAAGCATGACGGTAAAAACAACACATGGAATGATAAAACTTCCAGATGATTATGCAGGCAAATGGTTTGTGTTATTTTCACATCCCGGTGATTTTACACCTGTTTGCACAACTGAGTTTGTTGCGTTTGCAAAAAAGGCAGATGAGTTTAAAAAATTAAATGCTGAGCTTATTGGGCTTTCGGTTGACCAGGTTTTTGCTCATATAAAGTGGGTTGAGTGGATTGAAGAAAAGCTTGGAGTAAAAATTCCGTTCCCTGTTATTGCAGATGAACTTGGCATGGTTGCTAAAACTCTTGGAATGATTCATGAGGCAAAAGGGACAAATACTGTCAGAGCTGTTTTTATTGTGGATGATAAAGGTGTTTTGAGGCTTATGATGTATTATCCCCAAGAGGTTGGAAGAAGTATAGATGAGATACTTCGAGCATTGAAAGCTTTGCAGGTTTCAACACAAAACGGTGTTGCACTTCCTGAAAACTGGCCAAACAACGGGTTGATTGGCGATAAAGTAATAATTCCACCTGCTGCAACAGAGGATTTGGCAAAAGAAAGGCTTCAGAAAGCCAAAGCTGGAGAAATTGAGTGTTTTGACTGGTGGTTTTGTTATAAGAAGCTGTAAGGCTATTTTGTAAATGATAAAGATTTATTTAGCCTCATAATATCAAAAATGTATTTGTTACAAAAAATTGTCAGGGCAAGGTTATTTTCCTTGCCCTCTTAAAACAAGTCCAACCTTTTTTGATTTTTTGTCAATCACAACATAGCCGAATTTTGGGAAGATAAGTGAATATTTATAACTCGAATAACCAGAGGAATTTAATATGGAATCTGATGCATATCTAAACCTATAAGTTTCAGTATCAACAAACATGTATTGGGAGTTATTTGCTGAAAATTTCAAAACAAAAGTGCCTTTTGTATCTATAAGTCCAACATAATCCTTTGTAGAAACAGCAGCTAACTTAGCAAAAAATGCACCTGCATCAGTAAATTGAGGTTTTATAACAAGCTTTCCAGAAGAATTTATATATCCCCACAGGCCTGACTTTTTTACCGCTGCATATCCTTCAGAGAAGTTTTCTGCTTTGTCAAACTGGGGTTTTATAACTACCTTAAATTTTTTATCCATAAATCCCCACTTTCCATTTTGTTTAAAAGCTATAAATCCTTCACTGAGTTCTTTTATATCATCAAATTGGGGCTTGACTACATAATTGCCGTTTATATCAACAATTCCCCACTTTTTATTTTTACAAACAGCCATTAATTTATTCACTTCTACGTATTTCACATTTTCGTACGCTTCTTTACTTTTCGTTCTTGTAAGACCTTTGTTAGTATACTTTTCGAACACAAGGTAGTATTTGTTATTTACAATTTCGTATAAAATATAACTTGATATTTCATTTTTGGTTGGAGGTAGTACAGATTTTGATTCATTTGCCAACATATCCTGCAGAGCTTCTGTGAACTTGTGGTCTGATAAAACTTCTTCAAAAGAATTGTACTTCAAATCCACAAATATATTTCCATTTGTATCGACAGCCCCGCACTTTCCATCTTTTGAAACAAGAATGTATTCTAAATAAGAGTTTTGCCAAATTCCATCTTTCAAGTCAAGAGCATAAAGACAAAACTCTTTATTGTTTTCATTTGGCAAGGTACACTTTATATGGGGATTAGAGTATTTTGCATTTGGATTGTATGAAAGCCAAACAACAAAGTACATTTTGTCAAACTGAGGGGTGATATAGGCTTTTTTGTCCAGATTTAAAAAACCATATTTGTCATCTTTTTTGCAAACGTATAAATTTAGCCATGGGTTTAAAACTTCAAAAGAGTCTAACTCAGGTTTTAGAAGAATTTTAAAATTTGAATCCACAAATCCTGCTTTTCCATTTTGCCACACAATAAAAATGTCTTTGTAAAACTTATCCTTAATCCCCATTGTTGAAGGTCCATCGTAAACCACAGGCTCTATTCTATCAAACTGAGGTTTTAAAAGTACATTGCCAGATGAGCTCAGGATCCCCCATTTTCCTCCTTGAAGATAAGAAATCCAGCCGTTTGCCCAGAACAAAACATTTTCAAATTGCGGCTTTATATACACAAACTTTTGAGAAGGGATTTGCTGAGAGTATGCCAGGGTAAATATGCCAGTGACCCAGAAAACTGCCAGCAAGAAATAAACTAATCTTTTAATTCTTTTCACCAAAATCTCCTCCATTTTACAATTTTTCTTTGCGAGCTTTTCACAGCCAGTAGTCGAGTTCAATCATGCCACAGATATTAAAGCAAAAAATGACTTTAAGGATATTATAAGCAATTTTTAAAATAGGTGCAAGTAAAAGATAATATACACAGTTAATTTTTAACATGAAATTTAGTACAATTAAATAGTGGTTATATATATCCTTGTAGCCAAGAAAACAAATACCTCTCATGAACGCTTCTGTCAGGGGCACTTTTCTAACTTCAACTGGTATGTTCTTATTTTTAAGTTCTGGCACTGCATTTATAAGTTTCCACACAATATAGCTTGCCTGAGCTCTTGCCAAAAGCTATGTTACTAACTTGTCTGCGGTGAATGTAGTCTATTATTGATGATAAAATAAAAGGGCTGCTACTTCATCTTTTTGAGCAACCCCACATATCTTAAAATTTTAATTAATTTCTGTGTTTTGCACGAAGTTCTTTTACCTTTTCAAGCGAAAGTCCTGTAATTTCTGCTATCTCCTCATCTTTGTAACCTTTTAAAATCATCCTCTCAGCTGTTTCTATCTTACTTTTTTCAAAGCCTTGCTGAAGCCCTTGCTGAAGCCCTTCAAAAATCAACTCTTCTCTTATCTTTCTCAAGTTCTGAAATAGTGGCATAACTTTTTCACCCCCTCTTAAAGACTCGTCAATTGCTCTTTTGGCAGCCTCAACTTCTATTTCCTCAAGCTCCCTCAAAGCAACTGGCAAGCACACCTTCAACACCTCTATCTCCTTCTCCTCTGCCCCACATAAATATTCTCTCAACTCCAAAAATAAACTCTCTAACTCCTCGTATCTCTTAATCCTGTTGAGCTTCAGTATTAAGCTCAGTATGTCTTTCACTTGCAAAATGCTTTCTGCCTGGTTCAAATCAATCAATATATACTCAAAATCAATTACACAGTTTCCAAACTCCTCAAATCCTAAAATCTTTTCCTTCAGCCTTCTTGTAGCTGTCCACCTGTCTTCTCCATCGTAAAATACTATCGGTACAACTGCCGGCAATCTAAATCCCTTTTTCTTTATTTCCCCTTTGTCAAAATCCTTGATATAGTCTCTGTATATGTCTGTTATATAAAACAAAAGCCTTATTGACATTGAATGGTCAACTGTTGATTGATGTTCAACCAAAATGTAAAAGATAATCTCTTTCTCTTTCAGATTAACTTTATAGAGGATGTCACTTTCCTGTTCAGAGAAGTCTGGCAAAACATAACTTTTGTCAATTCTTTCAAGCTGTTCTTCTGTAAGATTTTTGAATACTCCAATCTCATCAAGTCTTTTTAAAAACCTGAGAAAGATGCTTTTGTTAGAGAATATGTATTTGTACTCAAGGTCATTTATGTTGTGAGGAAGCTGGTTGCTCATTATCTTCACCTGAAGAGTTTTCTAAGAATATTATAACAAATGAAAAGGATAATATAAAACATATTTTCTTATACAGGATAAGAAGTAAAGCTCTGAGTTTTATTTCCAGAAGGAAGGCTACAAACTGAAGGGGCTCTAAATCAATTGTACAATTTACATGTTTCAAATCCTCAAAGGGGAGCCTTTCCCCTCTCCTCAATCCCCAAAAGGGAGGCTACAAACCGTTCAAGAGCTTGATTTTATTATATCAAGATTATACACCCCTGTCAATGTTTTTATATCAAAACATCTGTGGAAAACTCAAATTAACCCAGAAAAATCAAGCGACAAAAGCTTATAAAACCCTTCCGTCTATCCAGCTGCTGCCAGCAGTTTAACACAGTCCACATACTGCAGGTCTAAAACCGAGTACAAATCAAACCTTAAAAATTTACCATCGGGGGTCGACAGAATTGACTTTTGGTCAAAAAGTGTAAATATGATAAGTAAAGCTCAAATTTTAGTATAAAATTGTACTTGTCTGTCAAGTGGATATAGAGAAGACTAAAATTGAAACAACTAAAAATTTGAAAATTTTAATTGCCTCATTTACAATCAGAAACATTCAATAAGCAGAGGCTTTTACAATACAGTACAGTTTAGAGCAAACAATGCTTTGAAAGCAACATATATTTAAAAATGCCCAAATTTATTACAATTTACTTTGCATAATTTTTGATATTAAGAAAAACGAAAGGATATTATAAAATTAGCATTTAGGATAGCTTGTTAAAGGCTGGTGAATGTGATGTCACTTAGTAGCTTGCCTGGTGCCTCAATTACATTCAATGGAGTTGTTGGTGGTTTGAAGATATTTGCTATTGTTTTGGTGTTGTTAATTGTTGTAAAAGATTTGTTAAAAGGGATTAAATAAGAACTGAAAGAAGCTTAAATTTCAAGAATTTCATATTTGACGTGAAAGCTATGGTATAAATATAGCGGAAAAAGAGCACATTTTTTTTTCTTTTTCCGGTCTTTTCACTCGACAGTTTTAAAAAAAATAAAGCCACGTAACATTTGAAATTTTTTTTCGTTAAATTTTTCAGAAGGTAAAAGGTTTAAAAAAGAAGATACAAAAGGAGAGATTTTTCAATGACAAAAAAAATAATTTTGGGATTAATTGTTTTGCTGCTGGCAACCTCGTTTATGGGAATTTTTAGAGCTAAACCGGATGAGAACAAAACAGAAAGTATGTTGCCAAAGATAAGAAGTTTTGATAATTTCAAAAAGTTAATTGCAGATGCTAAAGATAGGATTCCTTATTTTGGATTTTCAAGAGATTTTATATATTTAGAAGGTAAATCTATAACGACTAATTCTCTGAATAATTCTATTTCTGGTGATTCTGTTTTTGAATATTCTAAAACAAACGTTCAGGTTGAAGGTGTTGATGAAGCTGACAGAGTCAAAACAGACGGAGAGTACATTTATGTGATTGATGAAACTAACAAAAAACTTACAACAGTAAAAGCATATCCTGCACAGCAAATGTATCTTGTCAGTACCATCAAGTTCGAAGAAGATTTTTATCCGAAAGAGTTTTATGTAGACAGCAAATATTTAGTGGTAATTGGTGAAAGTAAAACGATATATAAAAAAATTCCTTACAAAGAAGGTGATTTAGATTCAAATAAAATTTCAAGCAAAATTTTAGCTTATCCGCCGTATTATACCGTAAAAGAGACAGTTTGTTTTGTATATGATATCTCAGACAAAACAAATCCCAAAAACACAAGAAAAATAACCCTTGATGGCAGATATTTGACTTCAAGAAAAATTGAAAAAAGCATTCACATAGTTTCTTTAAAGTCTTTTCCGCATTATTTTATCAACAACGAAAACCTGTCAGCCCAAGATTTCATGCCTTCGTACTCAGACACTGTTATAAAAGGTGTACAAAAAATTTATATTGGCTTTAATAACATAAGATATGTTCCCGACTTTGCAGATTTTAGTTATACGCTTGTTGGGAGCTTTGAACTTGAATCACAATCTGCTGTTTCGGTTGAATGCATCCTTGGTGCAGGGTGTTTAATCTACTGCTCCAAAGAAAATCTTTACATTTGTGCTCAGGGATATAAAAAGATCTTTCTGCCTGAAAAAACTTCGAATTATGTTATACCAAGGTATTATTACAAGCCAAAGACCATGATCTATAAATTTGCATTATCAAAAGGCGGAGCAAAAGTTTTATGTAAAGGTTTTGTTGAAGGAAAGGTAATGAATCAATTTTCGATGGATGAGCATGACGGGTATTTCAGAATTGCCACAACAATTGAATCACATTATTCGTGGGATGAAGATTTTCAAAAGTACAACGCTGTGTATGTTCTTGACAAAAATTTAAGAATTGTTGGCAAGCTTGACAAAATTGCAAAGGGTGAGAGCATTTATTCTGCAAGATTTATTGGTACAAGACTTTACCTTGTCACCTTCAAAGCGCTTGACCCGTTTTTTGTGATAAGTCTTGAGAATCCTAAAAAACCTGAGATTTTAGGGTATCTGAAGATACCGGGATATTCGACATATCTTCATCCATATGACCAAAATCACATAATTGGATTTGGCAAAGACGCAGAGGATTTAAATGAAGAATATGCAATTCCTCTTGGGCTCAAGATTGCAATGTTCAATGTTGAAAATGTAGAAAATCCAAAAGAGTTGTTCAAAGTCATAATTGGGGGCAAGGGTACTAACTCTGAGCTTCTTAATAATCACAAGGCACTTTTGTTTGATAAAACCAAAAACATTTTTGCATTCCCTGTAGAGGTTTACGATAAAAAAGAATATAGGTTCACAGGTGCTTATGTTTACAGCATAGATTTGAAAGAAGGTTTTGTTTTGAGGGGCAAGATTTTGCATGAAATTGATGATAGATATTGTGAGAAAATAGACAGGCTTTTGTATATTGGGGATGTGTTATACTCTGTTTCAAACTCAATGATAAAAGCAAGCTCTTTTGAAAGCTTTAAGGAGATAGCAAGGTTGAGGTTGGATTGAAAGGAGTAAATTAGAAATTCGAAAATAGGCAAATATGATGTTGAATAAAATAGCTAATCTTGTTATAATCAAAATAGCTATATTTAAGAGAGGTGAAAATTATGGTAGTAAATGCTACTGAATTTAAAATGAGAGTTGGAAAATATTTAAAAATGGCAGAAAAAGAAGAAATAATTATAACAAAGAATGGTAAGGAAATAGCAA
>Ga0071330_1064717_pt1 | contig 29307 bp, 26 predicted proteins | sample GBScel77sediment_FD_63802 | JGI IMG/M metagenome (GOLD analysis project Ga0071330, IMG submission 63802) | Hot spring sediment microbial communities from Great Boiling Spring, Nevada - Cellulolytic enrichment Sediment 77C v2 (version 2) | ecosystem: Environmental > Aquatic > Thermal springs >...
ATCTTATTAGCTCCTCATCAGAAAGATTAGGTCCCATTGTCATAACTCCTTCAATTTTTATGTGATTTAAATAAGAAAGTGATTCTGCAAATTCATATATTTCATCTGGATCAATTCCAAATTTACTTTTTTCTTTTGCAATATTTATCTCAATAAAAAAGGAAATTGACATAAGATTGTTTGATAATCTTTTATTAATTTCATTCGCTAAATTAATTGAATCAAGAGTTTGTATTGTGTTGAAAATCTTAATTGCTTTATTAATTTTATTTGTTTGTAAATGTCCTATAAAATGAAGTTCTGTTAAATTTTTAAAATTATCATAAATTTTTATTCCATCCTTAACATAATTTATCCCTAAAATATTAACCCCACCTTTAATTGCTAACTCAATTTCATCTAAACTTCTTCCTTTGATAACAGCTACAAGTTTAACATAAGAAGGTATTTCTTTTAAAATATTTTCTACATTTTTAACTATATAATCTTTATTCATCTAATTAATTTTATCACAAAATAAAAAGGGCCCTGGCGATGACCTACTCTCCCGAGGGGTTTCCCTCCTCAGTACCATCGGCGCTGAAGGGCTTAACTTCCGGGTTCGGAATGGAGCCGGGTGTTTCCCCTTCGCTCAAATCACCAGAGCCCACGAATAAATGACGAAAATTAGTAACTTAATTCTGATCTCTCAACTTAGCCTAAGTCAAGTCCTCGGTCTATTAGTACCCGTCAGCTAAGTGTGTCACCACACTTACACCTCGGGCCTATCAACCTGGTAGTCTTCCAGGGACCTTACTCCTCCTTGCGGAGGATGGGAGATCTTATCTTGGAGTGGGCTTCGCGCTTAGATGCTTTCAGCGCTTATCCCGTAGGAACATAGCTACCCGGCGCCTGCCCCTGGCGGGACAGCCGGTAAACCAGAGGTTCCCACACCCTGGTCCTCGCGTACTAAGGGTGTACCTCCTCAAATCTCCAACGCCTGCAGCGGATTAGGTCCGAACTGTCTCACGACGTTCTGAACCCAGCTCGCGTACCGCTTTAATGGGCGAACAGCCCAACCCTTGGGACCTTCTCCAGCCCCAGGATGCGATGAGCCGACATCGAGGTGCCAAACCTCCCCGTCGATGTGGACTCTCGGGAGAGATCAGCCTGTTATCCCCGGGGTAACTTTTATCCGTTGAGCGATGGCGCTTCCACGCGCAACCACCGGATCACTAAGCCCCACTTTCGTGACTGTTCGACCTGTCGGTCTATGCAGTAAGGCACCCTTATGCCTTTGCACTCTACACGCGATTTCCAACCGCGTTGAGGGTACCTTTGGGCGCCTCCGTTACTTTTTAGGAGGCGACCGCCCCAGTCAAACTACCCGCCTGACACTGTCCTCTCACCCGGTAAGGGTTGAGAGTTAGAATTCTAACACATTAAGGGTGGTATTCCAAGGTTGGCTCCACAAGAGCTGGCGCCCCTGCTTCACAGCCTCCCACCTATCCTATACATAATGTGCCAGAATCCAATGCCAAGTTGTAGTAAAGCTCCACGGGGTCTTTCCGTCCTGCTGCAGGTAGCCCGCATCTGCACGGGCATTGCTATTTCACCGGATCTCTCGTCGAGACAGCGCTCAGGTCGTTACACCTTTCATGCGCGTCGGAACTTACCCGACAAGGTATTTCGCTACCATAGGACCGTTATAGTTACGGCCGCCGTTCACCGGGGCTTAAGTTCGGAGCTTCGCCTTCACGAAGAAGGCTAACCCCTCCCCATAACCTTCCGGCACTGGGCAGGCCACAGCCCCTATACCTAGCCTTACGGCTTGGCAGAGACCTGTGTTTTTGTTAAACAGTCGCCCGAGCCGATTACCTGCGACTCTCCTCAGCTTCAGTAGAAATTACTTACACCGAGGAGAGCACCCCTTCTTCCGTAGGTACGGGGTTAGATTGCCGAGTTCCTTGACGAGAGTTCTTCCGCGCGCCTTGGGACATTTATCCCAGTCTACCTGTGTTGGTTTGCGGTACGGTCACCTAACCTTCAATGCTACGAGGTTTTTCTCGCGAGCATGGAATCAGTCACTTCGCCGCTGGTTACCCAGTGGCTCCCCATCACCTCTCGGTGTTAATGCGTCTCCGGATTTGCCTAGAGACGCCACCTACAGGCTTGGACAGGGTATTCCATCACCCTGCAGACCTATCCTTCTCGACCACCCCTTCGCTTTTTACGAAGGTTAGGTGGTGCCGGAATATTAACCGGCTGCCCATCGTCTACGCCTTTCGGCCTCGACTTAGGACCGACTAACCCTGGGCGGACGAACCTTCCCCAGGAAACCTTAGACTTACGGCGGAAGGAATTCTCATCCTTCTTTTCGTTACTCAAGCCAGCATTCTCACTTCCTACCGCTCCAGTACTCCTTACGGTGTACCTTCACCGCAGTAGGAACGCTCCCCTACCACCAGGATAAAAATCAAAAGATTTTTATCCTGATCCACCGCTTCGGTTGGAAGCTTAGTCCCGTACATTTTCGGCGCAGGGCCACTCGACTAGTGAGCTGTTACGCACTCTTTAAAGGATGGCTGCTTCTAAGCCAACCTCCTAGCTGTCTAAGTAGCCCCACTTCCTTATCAAAAACACTTAGCTTCCATTAGGGACCTTAGCGGGTGATCTGGGCTGTTGCCCTCTCGAAAACGGAGCTTTTCCCCCGCTTTCTCACTCCCAGGATAAGAAAGAGTGGTATTCGGAGTTTGGTTGGGTTCGGTAGCCCAAAGGGCCCCTAGCCCATCCAGTGCTCTACCCCCACTCTTCATTTAACCTGGGGCTGCACCTAAATGCATTTCGGGGAGAACCAGCTATCCCCGGGTTCGGTTGGAATTTCTCCTCTACCCACAGCTCATCCAACAGGATTTCACCCCTGACTGGTTCGGTCCTCCATGGGAGTTTAATCCCACTTCAACCTGGCCATGGGTAGGTCACCCGGCTTCGGGTCTACTGACTACGACTAAGCGCCCTTTTCAGACTCGCTTTCGCTACGGCTACGGACTCTAGTCCTTAACCTCGCCGTAGTCAGTAACTCGCTGGCTCATTCTTCAATAGGCACGTGGTCAGACTGTCAAGAAAATCTTGACATAGTCCTCCCACGGTTTGTAGGCATACGGTTTCAGGTTCTATTTCACTCCCCTTCCGGGGTTCTTTTCACCTTTCCCTCACGGTACTATGTTCACTATCGGTCACGGAGGTATTTAGCCTTGGGAGGTGGTCCTCCCTGCTTCCCACAGGATTTCACGAGTCCCGTGGTACTCAGGATATGGCTCGGGAAGAGAATTGCTTTTTGCCTACGGGGCTTTCACCCACTTTGGCTAACCTTCCCAGGTTATTCGGCTAAGCAATTCTTTTGTAACTTCCCTAGAGAGCTTGGGCTCTCTAATGAGCCATTCCTACAACCCCAACTAGGCAACGCCCCAAGGCTTTAACACCTAGTTGGTTTGGGCTCTTCCCCTTTCGCTCGCCGCTACTCAGGGAATCGAGTTTTCTTTCTTTTCCTCAGGGTACTGAGATGTTTCACTTCCCCTGCTTGCCCTCTCTACCCTATTAATTCAGGTAGAGATGATATTCCCTTATCAGGAATATCGGGTTGCCCCATTCGGGAATCTCCGGATCAACGCTTGCTTGCAGCTCCCCGGAGCCTATCGCAGGCTTGCTGCGCCCTTCATCGGCCTCCTGTGCCAAGGCATCCACCGTATGCCCTTACTTCCTTGACTTAGGTAAGTTGAGAGATCAGAATTAAATTACTAATTTTCAAGGTACAAGATTAAAAAGAGGGCTTGTACCCTCAAAACTAAGCAGTACTTGCTTATACCCAAAGAAATGGCTCCCTAGAAAGGAGGTGATCCAGGCGCACGTTCTCGTACACCTACCTTGTTACGACTTCACCCTCCTCATTGGTCACACCTTCGGCGCCCCCTTCCCTTGCGGGTTAGGGTAAGCGACTTCGAGTGCAACCAACTCGGGTGGTGTGACGGGCGGTGTGTACAAAGCCCGGGAACGTATTCACGGCGGTATGGCTGACCCGCCGTTACTAGCAACTCCAGCTTCATGAGGGCGAGTTGCAGCCCTCAATCGGTACTGGGGTAGGTTTTGGGGATTTGCTCCGGGTTACCCCTTCGCGTCCCATTGTCCCTACCATTGTCGCATGTGTGTGGCCCTGGGCATAAAGGCCATGAGGATTTGACGTCATCCCCACCTTCCTCCGTCTTGTCGACGGCAGTCCCCTTAGTGTCCTCGGCATTACCCGTTAGCAACTAAGGGCAGGGGTTGCGCTCGTTCAAGGACTTAACCTTACATCTCACGACACGAGCTGACGACAACCATGCAGCACCTGTGCTGGCTGATATGTCTAAAAGACATATCCACCCTACTCTTTCGAGCGGGCTTAAGCCAGCATGTCAAGCCCAGGTAAGGTTCTTCGTGTAGCATCGAATTAAACCACATGCGCCGCTGCTTGTGCGGGCTCCCGTCAATTCCTTTGAGTTTCAGCCTTGCGACCGTACTACCCAGGTGGGGTGCTTAACGTGTTAACTACGGCACTGAGTGGGTTTATCCACCCAACACCAAGCACCCATCGTTTAGGGCCAGGACTACCCGGGTATCTAATCCGGTTCGCTCCCCTGGCTTTCGTGTATGAGCGTCAGGAACGGACCAGGAAGCCGCCTTCGCCACTGGTGTTCCTCCCGATATCTACGCATTTCACCGCTACACCGGGAATTCCACTTCCCTCTTCCGTCCTCTAGTTTAGCAGTATCGAATGCCTTTCCACGGTTAAGCCGTGGGCTTTGACATTCGACTTGCTAAACCGCCTGCACACCCTTTACACCCAGTGATTCCGGGTAACGCTCGCTCCCTACGTATTACCGCAGCTGCTGGCACGTAGTTGGCTGGAGCTTATTCCTAGGGTACTGTCAAGATTATATCCTTATTAAGGATATAATCCTTCATCCCCTAGAAAAGGGCTTTACGACCCGAAGGCCTTCATCACCCACGCGGCGTCGCTGGGTCAGGCTTTCGCCCATTGCCCAAGATTCCCCACTGCTGCCTCCCGTAGGAGTCCGGGCCGTGTCTCAGTCCCGGTGTGGCTGGCCACCCTCTCAGGCCAGCTACCCGTCTTAGCCTTGGTGGGCCATTACCCCACCAACTAGCTGATGGGACGCGGGCCCATCCTCGAGCGGTAGCATGCTAAGCAGAGGCCACCTTTAACTACACCTACCGTAGTAGGCGTAGCCTTATCCGGTATTAGCCCCCCTTTCGAGGGGTTATCCCAGTCTCGAGGGTAGGTTACCCACGCGTTACTCACCCGTCCGCCGCGGTACTTGACCCCGAAGGGTCTTTCCCGCACGACTTGCATGTGTTAGGCGCGCCGCCAGCGTTCGTCCTGAGCCAGGATCAAACCCTCCAGTTTAAATTCACTGGAAGCGCCCGCCTTTCGGAGCTACTATTCAGTTTTCAAAGATCAATCAACGACCATTTTGAATTATAATCACCTTAAAAAGGTTGTCAAGGGGGTAAATTGAATGGAAGAAAAGGTGATATTATTTTACTCCGTTCAAGGGGCGCTTAAAGCTGAGAAAATCTTGAAAAAAGAGGGGATTCCTTATAAACTCATTCCCGTGCCAAGGCATCTCAGCTCGGATTGTGGGATCGCTTTGAAGTTTGAGGCCAAAGAGGAAGAAAGGATAAGGGAGCTTCTGGAGGGTAAGGTTCCCCTTCAGGGCATCTTTAAACTCTGAGCTCAGACCATGGAAACAAAAGAAGCCATCAGAAGCCGAAGGAGCATAAGGCAATTCGAAGAACGAGAGGTCCCGGAGGAGTTTTTGAGAGAAATCCTCGAAGCGGGGATTTGGGCCCCTTCGGGAATGAATAATCAGCCTTGGAGGTTTGTTATCATAAAGGATGGAGATACAAAGGAAAAGCTCTCGCACCTTACCCATTACGGGAACATACTTCGAGGCGCGCCTCTCCTTATTGGGGTTTTTTTAGATCATAAAAGCTCTTACGATTACGTTAAGGATGTACAATCTTGCGGCGCTTGTATCCAAAATATGCTTCTTTCGGCCCATGATCTGGGCTTAGGAGCAGTTTGGATAGGTGAGATTTTAAAATCTAAGGATAAAGTAAGGGAGGTCTTAGGTTTAAGCGAAGAATACGAACTTATGGCCATTGTTTGCGTTGGATTCCCCAAGGAAAAACCCGAGGAAGGAAAAAGAAGGTCTCTTGACCACTTTATCCTGAAGGTGATCGAGTGAAGTTCTTTCTATCTCTAAGAACCACTCTCTTTTTAGTCTTTTTGTTGGCTTCCCTATTGGTAATAGGAACTCTGATCCCGCAAGGCCTTCCCTGGGAAAAGTATCAGCAGATTTTCTCGCCCAAAACCCTCTCCCTTCTGAAAGCTTTGGGTTTTACCGACATTTACCGATCTTATCCCTTTTTAATCGTCTCGGCTTTACTTGGATTTAACATTTTGCTGTGCACCTTTATTCGGATAGGCCTTCCTACAAAAGGTATGTCCCTTAAAAAATGGGGAAGTTATCTCATTCACCTAAGCCTTCTCATCGTAATAGGTGGAGGAATCGTCACTGGGAGTCTGGGGTTTAAAGGATATATGGAAATAGGGAAGGGAGAATCCTCCCAGGTTGTGATTTCAGGAGAAAGGGCCTTTGCCCTTCCATTTTCGGTAAAGTGTGAGGACTTTCAAATAAGGTATTGGCCCAATGGGACACCCCGGGAATTTTTGAGCCGTTTGAGTTTTTGGAAAAACGGGATGTTAATTGAAGTAAGGGATCTTCGGGTGAATCACCCTATAAAATTCGAAGGTCTAACCTTTTACCAGTCGCACTACGGAGAAAAGGTTTTAGGTGAATTTCTCCTCAAAAAGGATGGTGAAAACTTGAACCTTTTCTTATCCTCGGGGGAGATTAAAAAATTGGAAGACGACCTGAAGATAGGTCTAATGAAGCGTCTTTCGGGAAAAGCCCTTCTGGTGTTATTTCTCCCCGGAAGGCCTCCTCAGGCTTATTGGGTAAAGGAAGGTGAAACCTTAAAGGTCGAGAAGTTTACCATTACCTTTTTTGGGGAAAGGTCCATTATGTGGACTGGCATCCAGGTCTCTCATGATCCAGGGTCGGTTTTAGTATTCTTAGGGGCTTTTTGTTTTGTAATGGGTTTAAGCTTAAATTTTTATGGAAGAACAAGAAAATGAAAGAAGTAAAGGTACTCGTACTTGCGGGAAATGGCATAAACTGCGAATATGAAACCGCTCATGCCTTTAAATTAGTAGGGGGGCGACCTGAGATCGTTTACCTTTATGAGTTGTTGGAAGGGGAGAAGAACCTTGAAAATTACCAGATCCTGTGTTTCCCCGGGGGGTTTCTGGATGGAGATCATCTCGGGGCAGCAAAGGCCTGTGCCCACCGGTTTTTACACGCTCGCATAAGAAAGACGGGAAAACGCCTTTGGGATGAACTTCTAAGGTTCATCCAAGAAGGGAAGCTCATACTGGGTATCTGTAATGGTTTTCAACTTCTGGTGAAAATGGGCCTCATTCCAGCCCTTGATCTCCGGTATGGCCTCCAACAGGCGAGTTTCACTTTCAACGACTCCGGACATTTTGAAGATCGATGGGTGTGGCTAAGGGTAAATCCCCTTTCAAATTGCGTGTTCACCCAGGGGCTTGAGGGCATATATCTACCAGTAAGGCACGGGGAAGGAAAATTTGTGACCCAAAACGAAGGCGTCTTAAGAGATCTGTTCGAACGTAACCAGGTGGTTCTCCAATACGCGAAGGAGGACTTCACTCCTACCATGGAATATCCCTTTAACCCCAATGGTTCTTATGGAGCCATCGCCGGCATTTGCGATCCTACGGGCAGAATATTCGGGATTATGCCTCATCCGGAGGCCTTTTTACATTTCACCAATCATCCCCGATGGAGAAGAGAAAAAATTGGAGAGTTAGGTGAAGGAGTAGCCTTGTTTCATAATGCGGTTCAATACGTGAGAAAAAATCTCTAAAGGAAATCCCTAATGACCAAAAAGGAATTGGTGCAAAAACTCGCTCAAAGATTGGATATAAACCGAAAAGAGGCCAAACTTATAGTGGATACTATCATTGAGGAGATAGAAGAAGCATTAAGTAGAGGCGAAAAGGTCCAGATAAGGGGATTTGGTGTTTTTTCGGTAAGGGAACACGAAGGCTTTAAAGGCAAAAATCCGCGCACCGGCGAAGTATTTTTTGTACCGCCGAGAAAATTGCCGCATTTTAAAACCGCCAAGGAAATGAAAGAAAGGCTCAATCAGTCCCCTCAAAATCCCAATAGGGTTTAAGGACTTCCTGAAAGGTGGAAAGAAGGGGGGCTACTCGAGAAAAGGCTTTATCTTCTTCCTCTTCGCATTGTTCCCGATCAAAGCTCAATTCACCTCCGAGCCTTTTCAAAACTTCGATCACCGATTTGGCTAATCCTTCCGGATGATAACCCCCTTCAAGGGCGAAAACGAGGGGAGCTTGGGTTCTTTCGCTTATATTCACCAGTATGTCGCACAAACGGGCAAAGCCCTTTTCGGTGATTTTCATTCCTCCTAAGGGATCACGGAAATAAGGATCAAAACCCGCTGAGACCAAAATAAGTTGAGGGGAAAAAGAAAGGGCTATAGGCCTCAAATGATGGCGAAAAATATTGGCATAATCCAAATCGTCATGACCCACCCTTAAGGGGCAATTTACGGTAAAGCCCTTTCCTTCACCTGCTCCAATTTCTTGAAAATGACCCGTTCCCGGATAATAGGGATACTGATGAACCGAAAAGTAAAGGACACTCGGATCCGTCCAAAAGGCCTTTTGGGTGCCATTTCCATGATGAAGATCCCAATCGACTATAAGAACCCTTTTTAAACCAAATTTCCTTTGGGCATACTTTGCCCCAATAGCCACATTATTGAAGAAACAAAACCCCATAGCCCGATTGTTTTCCGCATGATGTCCAGGAGGTCTTATAAGGGCAAAAGCGCTTGAAAATCCTCCACTCAAAACACCATCAATGGCCTTAAGAAGACCCCCTACGGCCAAAAGGGCTACCTCATAAGTATGGGGACAGGTGGAGGTATCGGGATCAAGTTGAACATATTTCCCACGAGTAGAGGCTATATATTTCACATACTGAGGATCATGAATGGTTAAGAGTTCTTCTTCTTTCGTTAATTCCCCTTCAGCGTATTCAAAAGGACCTTTTAAGTCCTCCAAGTATCTATAAATGGTCTCAAGCCTCCTAGGACTTTCCGGATGAAAAGGACCCATATCGTGTAGAAGATACCGCTTATCCCTTATTATCAAAACCTTCATCCCACAAGCTCTGAAAGCGTCTCCAAATAAGCCTCTATACGGCTTCTAACCTGTACCTCCGAGTAGAACCTGGGATCTCCCATATCGGCCTCAAATACAAGGGCGGGAATCCCAGTTTTTTCGGTAAGAAGTTCTTTTAGCTCATGAACGGCAAAGGAGACGGCCTTACAACTCCTATTAATGAACATTATCATCCCATTAAGGTTATACCTCTCAAATAACTCCAGGGCCATATCCGCTCGTTCCTCAAGGGTCACGTTGGAAAAACCAGAGACATAATTTTCCGCGAGGGTAAGAAGAGGATCCTTATCAGGCTCAAACTCATGAGCCCAATCGTGAACATAAAGGGAGGTCAGGATAGCAGCTCCATAAGACGCGAGAAGGTTAAAATGATCCCTAAATTTAAACCAAACGGGAAGGTTTTCCCAATATAATCGGAACCTCTCGCCCGGAACAGCCGCTTCTTTTCTTTTCACCTTCTCCTCTATCTCTTGGACCAAAACCTCGTAATAGGTAACCGCTTGAGGGGTACCCCTAAGGTAAACGATTATGGCCATATGGATCAGGGCATCGAATATGGTAATGGGGGAGGGTTTATAAGCGGCCATATCGAGGAACTTCCTATACAGTCTACAAGCTTTATCTGAGAGCCTCACCACTTCCCTTAAACGATCGTAATCGAACTTGCGACCCGTAATCTCCTCAAGTGTAGAGATCAGCTCTTTTAACTGCATCACACAGTAGTTAAGAATCTCCTTCCTCCTCTCTCCATCCCTTATCCATTGAGGGGTATCGAATACGAAAAGAGGCACCTTATAGCGCCTCGAAAGGATCTCAAACCATTTGACTAAGGTAAAACACTGAGCGTTACAAGAAAGAAGGAAATCCGGATCCGGGATCCCACCAGCAGGGCTTTCTCTCACATCCCTCCAACCCAAATCACACCTCGCATAGGCACAAAGATGGGAAGTGTATCCCTGTTTTTCAATCACCTCGGATAAGCTTTGGCATAACCTTCGAGTTATAAGGGATACGGAATGGTTTTCAGGATAAATGGGTATAAAATCATGGGCCCTTAAGATCTCGACGGGCGAAACCGCAGTGGTGTAAGCCACGAATTTCCCCACCTGATGGGCGTTTCTCGCCTCCTCCAGGTATTCTTCGGTGAAGACTTTGGCCAATTCCCTTGCATTCATGGTTTACGCCTTCCCGAGAAGTTCTCTAAAAGCCTCGATCCGAGTCCTCAGAAGCCCTACGTGTCTTGTTTGAAAATCAGTGGTTATTATGAGTAGCGGAATCCCCTTTTCTCGCAGGTACCTTCTTAAATCGGGTAAATCGAATTCTTGGGATTCACAATACTGGATGTGGAGGTAAATTACCCCCTTGGCTCCGCTTTGGTAAAAAAGATCAGTCACATCGTTTATAACCCTAAAAGGATCATCATGAACAGGGCTTAGATTCGGTCTTGAGAAATGCCTATCTATAAGCGCTTGGAACGGATCGTCGGCTTCTTGACATATCCCATAAATATACCTCGAACCCACAATCAGGTTATCCCCGACCACGTTTAAACGGTATTCATCTAAAAGGTCAAATATCTCAAAAGGCTCAACAAAAAGACCACACAGCACCACCGGGATCCATTCTCCTTGCCCCTTGGTCCTTTGAGAGGTTTCAAGTTCATCAATCACCTTTCTCAAAACATTTAAGTGTTCTTCTTTTTCCATTAACAGAGAAGCCTTTACCGCCTCAAAAAAGGTCCTGTTTAAAACAAGATCCGGTGATCGTCTCTTGATATCGTATAACCTCAAGAGCCACTTTTTGTCCTCATTGAACAATTTGATGCTTTCCCAAAGCTCATTTTCCTTGATAGTTTTCCCCGTAAAGCCTTCAAGTGCTTTCTTTAAAAAGTAAAGCTCCTTTTCGAACCAAAATCGGGCCGAGGGCCTTGAAAGCTGTCTTGGCGCAAGGAATTTGTGAAAGAATCGATCCCTGAACCTTCTCTCCCATAGATCAGACATATGTTGGGTAGTGTCATCCACCTGAGATATCACAAAACCGGCAAAAAAATCCCTTTGATACTCGAGGACAAGCTCAAGGCTACTGCGAGCAAATGAACAGGCGTTATCGGGAATCAATGCGGTGACGCGCTTTATCGGAGCCGTTGTTCCCATAATCCAAAAGGGTAAAAGGCCAGAGGCATGGATTAATTCTTCGGGAATATCAGTCGGTGTCAGCCCGATCACCTTTTTTGAAGGAACTAAACGATAAGGATCTTCACAAATCTCCTTGAAAGTTTTAAAGGCCCCTTCCATCAACCTTTTACTTTACCAAACTTGGTAGCAACAACGCAATCTTCGGGAAAGGAATCAGGATTAAAGAGGTTATTACAAGCCCTATTAAGAAAGGCAAAGCCCCCTTAAATATCTCTTCAAGGGGAACATCCCGAGCAATTCCCCCAACCACGTAAACGTTAACCCCAACAGGTGGAGTTATAACGCCCATCTGGGTGACAAGCACTATAATGACCCCAAACCATAAGGGATCAAACCCTAAGGCAGTGACCACGGGGTAAAAAATGGGAATTGTCAAGAGGATAAGGGCCAAAGCATCAAGGAAACACCCACCTATAAGGTAAATTAAAATTATAAAGGCCATTATACCCCATCTGGGTAAGGGCAAATGTGAGGCCCATTCTGCAACTTCGTAAGGAACCCTGGTTATAGCCAAAAAGTGCCCGAAGACCATGGCCCCAGCCACAATCATTAGAACCATACAGGAAATCTGCGTGCTTTCGGTCAAGGCCTTTTTAAAGCCTTCCCAACTTAAGCTCCGTCTCAATAGGGCAAGCAAAAGAGCCCCTCCTGCTCCTACTGCTCCGGCTTCCGTAGGTGTGAAAAAACCGGCAAAAAGCCCTCCCATAACCAAAAAGAAAAGGACCAATGTTTCCCAAACGCCCTTTAAAGACTTAAAGCGTTCTTTCCAATTCGATTTGGAACCTGTTGGAGCACCCTCAGGCCTCATTTTCGCCCAAATCCAAATGGTAATTGACCAAACACCCGAAAGAAGGATCCCGGGAAGTATTCCACTTAGAAAGAGCTTCCCTATGGATTGTTCCGTAGCTATTCCGTATACGATAAATATAACGCTTGGCGGGATTAAAATCCCCAAGCTTCCCCCTGCCGCTACAGTCCCTGTAGCGATACGCCTTTCGTAGCCGAATCTTTTCATCTCATTTAATGCCACGGTGGCCATAGTAGCTGCAGCAGCAGTTGTAGACCCGCATATGGCTCCAAAGGCCGCACAAGCCCATACGGTAGCTATAGCCATACCACCCCTTAAGTGACCGAACCAGGTATAAGCCGTATCAAAAAGCTTACGACTTACCCCTGAATGAAAGGCAATCTGTCCCATTAATACAAAAAGCGGAATTACGGTGAAACTATATGAACCAAAGGTCCCAAATATGTCCTTGCCTAAAATGTTTAAAGCCGCCTTGAAATTAACCATATAGGAAAACCCCAAAACACCAACTAAAGCCATGACAAAACCAACGGGCATCCTTGTAAAAAGAAGACCTATAAGTACTAATATGCCGATTATCCCCACGGTAATAGGACTCATATCATTCCTCCTCCCAAGAATACCATTTTAAAGGCCCTCGGAAGAGCATCAAAAGAACATCTCCAAATAAAACAAGACATACCACCAAGGCCGAAAAGGCAATTCCAAACATTATTGGGTAAAATGGAATCTTTAAGGTCAAAGAAACCTCACCGCTTGCTTTAAGGTCGAGTCCGTATCTCCAACACTCATAAGCTATAAGGATGAAAAGCATTATACTCAAAAGATGCGTAATAAAATAAATTATCCCTTGTACTCTTAATGGAAGATGCTTCACTAAAGCTTCAACTGCCACATGGCCTCTTCTCAACGTGGTATAACTTAAAGAAAACGCTATAACTATAGCTCCTAAAAACCCCACAAGTTCGTAAGTACCCAATATGGGATGACCGAACCCCCGTAAAACCACATCCGCACACGTGAGGCCCATCATCACTACAAGAGCACATTCGGATATTCGATTTAAAAAACGAGAAAACCAATTCATCAAGCGTAAAAAATCATACATTTTGCCCTCCTAAATAAAAAGGGGGGCAAAATGCCCCCCTTAAACTCGAAAGGCTTATTTAAATTGTGTGATGAGTTTCTTTATGGTCTCAACCCACTCTTTCCCAGGAAAACCTTTTTTGGAAATGGCATCCACATATTCATCTATAACAGGCTTTGCAGCCTCAGCCCACCTCTTGTTCTCCTCAGGAGAGAGCGAAATAGCCTTATTGCCTAAGCTTAAGCTATACTCCTTCCCTTCCTTATCAGCATCATCCCACGCTTGAGCGTGTTTCGATATCCACTGTTGGCTCACCTCTTCAAATACCTTTTTCACTTCAGGTGGAAGTACATCCCATTTGCTTTTATTCATCACCACAAACATACCCGTTGTGTAGCCTACTCCATAACACTCAATCGTATATTTTATAACCTCTGCCTGTTTCCATCCCTTAAGGACCTCATAAGGGCTAAAGGTAGCATCAACTACGCCTTTCTGGAGGGCCTCATAGGTCTCGCCTTGTGGCATGGCTACCGCTACGCCTCCTAAGGCATTTGCCACTTTGGCGCTAAAACCAGTTGAACGGATCTTCAACCCCTTTACATCTTCAAGTTTCTGAACCAACTTTTTGCTGTGAAGTAAACCTGGCCCATGGGCATGAAGGTAAAGAACCTTTACCGCCTCCAACTCCTTGGGTTTAACGGTTTTGTAATATTCGTTTATAACCCAAGTAGCCATACGTCCGCTTGTGTAACCGAGAGGTAAATCAATAGCTTCCATAGCTGGAAAACGACCTGCCGTATAAGCAAAACAGCTCATCCCAATGTCCGCAACTCCTTTAACCACCCCATCATATATTTGGTCTCCCTTAAGAAGAGCACCACCAGGGAAATAGGTAAACTTCACTGCGCCATTTGTCCTTTTTTCGATCTCTTTCATCCAAGATTCAGCCAGTTTACTGTGAATATGAACCGGCGGGAAAAAGTTGGCATAAGTGAGCTCTATGGCATTTGCGGAAACTTTAAAAAGCCAAAACAGACCCCCCACCATTAACAAAAACTTTAAACCCTTCATGCGATCCCTCCTTCGTCATTTTTTAAAAACTGTTTATATTTATTTTATCATGACCAAAACTCCAGTCAAGGGGATAAAAGTTACAACTGTTAAAAGGTTGCCTTTTTTAAAAATTTGATGTAACGTGATATGAAATCTTCGATTTCTCGTTTGGAAACCAACTGAAAGGGGGAATTATGTCTCGTGAAAAAAAATTAAACGAAAGAATCGAGAAATGGATATCAATTGAGGGGATCAGTTTTAAAAACGAGAAAACAAAAGAAAAATATATGGCCTCTTTAAACAGATTTCTTGACGCTGTTCTTTTTAGAAAAGAACCCGATAGGGTTCCAGTGTTTATAACAGGCACTTTCCTTGTACCTTATATCTATAAATTAACACCTTATGAAGCTATGTATGATTATGAAAAAGTTATAAAAGTTCACCTCAATTTCTTGGAAGATTTTGATCCTGATTATGCCATATCACCAGGTAGTATTAATTTTGGAAAAATATTGGAACTAATAGGTTTTAAACAATACAAATGGCCTGGACATGGCGTTCCTCCGAGTTCAGTTTATCAATATGTTGAAAACATATATATGGAAGCAGAAGAATATCAGTGGCTCATAAATAATCCCTCAGATTTTTGGTTAAGAGCTTATCTTCCCAGAACTTGCAAAATATTTGAACCTTTTAAAACTTTATCTCCTTTTACTGATCTTTGGGAAATTATACTTTATCCTTCATTTTTTGTCCCTTTTGGCAGTGAAGTCTTTCAAGAAACTTTAATGCAAATCTCACGGGCAGGTAGAGAGGCACTCCTTTGGACTCAAAAAATGAGGGAATTTTCGCAACAAGCCAAAGCAATGGGTTACCCCTTACTTACTGGTGGAGTTACAAAAGCACCCTTTGACATAATAGCCGATACCTTAAGGGGAACTAAGGAAGCCCTACTTGACATGTACCGTCGACCTGAATTATTGAAACGGGCTTTGGAAGTCCTCACTCCTTTGGCCATTTCTCAGGGAGTTCGTGGAGCCAACTTGAGCAACAGCCCCATTGTATTTATACCGCTCCATAAAGGTTGTGATGAATTTATGTCTGATGCTCAATTCCGCACATTTTATTGGCCTTCTTTTAAAAATTTGATAGAAGGACTTGTAGAAGAAGGTTGCATTCCTTACATCTTTGCCGAAGGATCATTCGAAAAGAGACTGGAGTATTTCAGGGAACTTCCTGAAAAGTCTTGTTTTATTCGTTTCGAAAAAACAAATATGGAAATAGCTAAAAAAACAATTGGCGACAAAATCTGTATCGCGGGAAATGTTCCAGCCTCACTTATCATAAGCGGAACCCCCGAAGAAGTCCGATATTACTGTAAAAAACTCATCGACACCTGTGCTCCTGGAGGAGGTTTTATCTTAAGCCCGGGATCTAGTTTAGATGAGGCAAATCCTGAAAACTTAAAAGTAATAATTCAAGTATGCAGAGAAAACCTATAAAAAAATTTTAATAAACTAAATACCGCGGAAGAAAAGTTGCAAGTTCTGGTATCAAAACAATGAATGCTGCTGTTACTATTAAAGCTATTAAAAATGGAATTATGCCTTTAAATATCTTCTCTAAAGGAACATCCTGAGCAATCGCTTTTATAACAAAAACGTTAACTCCAACAGGTGGGGTTAATACTCCCATTTCTCCTAAGAGAACTATAATAACGCCAAACCATATTGGATCAAATCCGAGTCTAACAACTACAGGATAAAATATAGGAACAGTTAAAACTATTAAAGCCATAGAATCCATGAAAAAACCACCTATAAAATAAATCAGCATAATGATAATAAGTATGAATAAAGGAGAAAAAGGCAAAGTTTCGACAAAATCTGCTAATAAAAAAGGAATACGGGTAACAGCCATAAAATGGCCAAAAATTGTAGCTCCTGATATAATGAAGATCACCATGCAAGAAGTACGGAGCCCCTCTTTACAGGCCGATACAAAACTATCCCATTTAAGTTGCCCTTTTACCAGGCCTATACAAAGTGCCCCCGCAGCTCCAATAGCCCCTGCTTGAGTAGGGCTGAACCAACCTAGAAATAGCCCCCCTAACGCTAAAGAAAAAAGAATTATGATCTCCAATATGCCAGAAAGCCTCTTTATGCGTTCTTTCAACGGTAAGGGTTGAGTAACCGGAGCAATATCAGGCTGAAGTTTGGAGACCAAGTAAGCAGTAAAGGCAAAAAAAACACTTAGTAAGATACCGGGTATGATCCCTGCTATAAAAAGTTTTCCGATAGATTGTTCAGTTAAAATACCATAAATAATCATAACCGTACTCGGAGGTATCAATATCCCAAGCGTCCCACCTGCAGCTACCGTGCCTGTTGCAAAAGAATCTTCATAATTATAACGTCTCATCTCTGGAAGAGCTATTTGACCCATCGCAGCAGCAGTAGCTGTGCTTGAACCACATATAGCTCCAAATCCAGCACACGCAAAAATTGTCGCAATGGCTAATCCTCCTCTCCAATGCCCCAACCACGCATGAGCTGTATCATATAATCTTTTACTAATTCCCGAAGCAGAAGCGAAAGTTCCCATTAGTATAAACATCGGAATAACACTTAATGGATACGAAGAAAACTCCTCAAAAAAATCACGAGGTAACATCGTAAAAGCGGCATTTAAATCTGTTAATAACGCAAAACCTACAAACCCTACAATAGCCATAGAAAACGCTATGGGCATTCCTAATAAAAAAAGAAAAACTAAAACAAAAATCCCTACGATACCTAAGCTAACCGGATCCATCGCCTTCCCCTTTTCTCAATTCTTTTATAAACCGAAGAAAAAACGTGAGTAAAAAGGGAATAAACCCTATACCCATCGCTAACGTAAATGGATAATACGGAATATACGCTGTAGCACTATGCTCCCCACTTTTGAGGAAATTAACGGTTAAAATTGATAATCTCCATATGAGTATTATTATAAACAAAACTAAAATAAACGACACAACTGCACTAATCGTTCTTCTAATTTTGAGCGGCATTTTTTCTATCAAAAACACTACAGAAATATGTTTTCCGAGTAATAAAGTAGTACCACCAGAAAAAGAAATTGCTATTATCTGCGAAAGCATAACAATATCAATAGCACCTAAAAGACGCCATTTGAATATCTTTGCTCCTACAACATCGACACAAGTTATAAACATTATAAGCAAAATCGCTACTGAAGCTATATTTTCCAAATAATTGCAAAGCTTTTGGTTGAGTTTATCTATGACCTTCATTTTTAATCCCCAGCTCCCAAGCCCAGAAGAATTTTCTGGGCTTGGGAGTATTATTTGGAATGTTATTTAACTATTAACAGGTTTTCCGGCCTTATTTCATCTGAACCACTGGGAGAAGAAATGCGTAATTCTATTTGCTTTTTTGACCAGTAGTCTATTCTCTTTTTGATAAACTCTATCCATCCTCGAACTTCTTTTTCACTGAAGCCTTTCTCTACCATTCTCTTTACATAAACGTCTATAACCGGTTTAACTGCCTCGACCCATCTCTGGGCCTCTGTCGGAGAAAGAGAATAAAATTTTACCCCTTTCTCTTTGGCAAATTTCATCCCCTCGAATTCGTTGGCATTCCATCGGAGTATGAATATCTCCAAATACTCACCCACCACTTGATCAAATATTGTCCTTAAATCTGACGGGATCTGCTCATAGCTCTGTTTATTCATAATTAAGTAAAAAGGAAAAGGATGGTTTACTTGCCAAATGGAAGTAACATGCCTAACCACCTCTCCCAAACGGAATGATCGAAGTGTCTCAAAATTAGAAACATCCCCATCCAGCACGCCTTTTTGAAGCGCATCATATACCTCGGGCATGGGAGTAGGAGCAGGAGTAGCCCCAAGGGCCTTAACTACCTCACCTGCCAATCCTGGAGCCCTAAGGGTAAGTCCCTTGAGGTCCTCAAGTTTCTGAACTGGTTTCTTAGTGGTAAGAACTGCACTTGGAGAAGAAGTCTGCATCCAAAGGACCCTTACTGGCTCAAACTCTTTAGGTCTAAATTCTTGATAGAAATCCCAGAGGACATGGCTACTTACCCATACACTTGGATATCCTAAAGGAAGGCCTGCCACTTCAGTAACTGGCATTTTACCAGGAGTATAGTAAACGTGCGAATATCCTATATCCGCAACTCGATTTATCACGCCTTCAAAAACAGCAGAAGGCTTTAGGAGTGAACCACCCGTATAATGATCTATTTTTATTCTGCCGCCAGTCCGCTTCTCCACCTCTTTACAAAACTCATCTATTACCACCGATTGAGGCGAAGTAGGAGGCAAGTAATTAGCAAGTTTCAAGCGTATCTCTTTTCCAAAAACAGAGGATGTAACCATACACATAATACCCAATAAAATCGCTATACTCTTCCTCATCTCTAACCTCCTTATTTTTATTATTTACTTAATAACTTCTTAAGTCGTAGTCCCGTTTCCGGGCATTTTTCAAGAATTTCTTTCCACGCCGCATCATAACTTATTTGTAAAAACTTCTTTGCCTCATCAGGAGGCAATTGAATGACCTGAAGCCCAGCTTGCAACAATTTGGGTCGCTCTGCCTTTGCAAGCTCTTGGAAATGTCGCACAGCCTCTTTTTCAGCCTCAACAGCTGACTCGTTTAAAAGGGCCTTCAAATGTTCGGGTAACTTATTCCATGCTTTAAGGCTTATAAGAAGAGGATTAGGAGCTTGGTAAAAACCGGGTTCTATTATGTATTTCGTCAACTTTTGCCAGCCCCAATCCATTATCCCCACCTCAGGCCAACCATACCCATCTACCACACCTCTTTCAAGAGCCGTATATACTTCCGTAGGAGGTATAACCACTGGATTTCCCCCAAGGGCCTTAACCATTTGAAGGTACATGGGAGACACGCGAATGTTTAAACCCCTTAAGTCCGCCTTCTCAACTGGCTTTTTGGTATAAAGATGGAATTTAATGCCTAAACCAAGCCTCGCGAGATAACGAACTCCTATTTTTTCCTCATGTAATTTGTTCAAATACTCCCACGCTCCCCTCTCCCTCTCTTCCCAAGGTGAAAAAGAGGAAAGTTTCACGGCATCAATTTCTGGCAATAGAGAAACATAATAGGCACTAGTAGTGAAACACAAATCTATAAGCCCACTTTGTAAACCCTGTACTTGCTCAGTAATCTTTATTACCTCAGGCCCACCCAGATACTTTATCTCCAACTGCCCAGGATATTTAGCCTCTATTTTCTTCTTCACGATCTCCGTAAATATGAAAAAAGCTTGGTTATCAGTCGTAGGTTTAGGCCAAGCAGTTACAGCTTTCAGCGTATAAGTTTCCGCATGTACTAATCCGATAACTCCGTAAAACATAAACATCATACAACCAATTAACCACTTCTTCATAATACACCTCCTTATTTTTGTTATTTTATACCCATCATATTTGGCAATATTAGCACAATTTGTGGAAATAAAATTAAGAGAATTATACCTATAATATCAGCAAACATAAATGGTAAAGCCGCTTTCCATATGTCTGACATGGTAATATCTTCAGGACTTACACCTTTTGCAACAAACAATAACATACCAAAGGGTGGAGTAATAAAACCAAGTTCCAAATTTACTAACATCAAGACTCCAAACCATATAGGATCTAAATTCAAAGATGTAATTATTGGCATAAAGATTGGTATGGTTATCATCATAATTGATATAGATTCCATAAAACATCCCAAAATTATAAGCACTATCATCATACCTATTACCACAATAATTGGGGCAACATGAAGGCTCAAAACGAAATCAACCAAACCTGATGCAGCTTGAGTAAAAGCCAAAATCTGGCTATAAGTGTCTGAAGCTAAAATTATCATAAATATCATCACTGAGAGTTTTATAGTTCCAAAAAGAGCTTTTTTTATGACCTCTTTATTCAACTTTCCGTAAATCCAAGCCAAAAGGAAAGCCCCTAATGCACCCGTGGCTGCAGCTTCTGTTGGGGTGGCTATACCAAGGAATATAACCCCTATGACCATAAAAACTACGCTCCCAAGAGGTAAAAAATACTTTATGGTAATTTTCAAACGCTCGATTAATGAAACCTCGGGCACATCGTAAGCTGGAGCCAAAGAGGGCTTAATTAAGCACGCCATCAACACATACCCAAGATATAACAAGCCCATAAGGATACCGGGTAATATACCCGCTATAAGAAGTTTCCCTACATCCATTTTACCTAAACTCGCCAATACCACAGCAAGAGCGCTCGGTGGAATGAGCATTGCAACTCCGCCAACTCCCATTATGGGACCTAAACTCAAACTTTTGCTATACCCCCTTCTCCGCATCTCAGGAAGCAACAACGTACCAAGTAAAGCGGTATTCGCTATAGTGGAACCACTTAAGGCCGCAAATATAATCCCTGCCACAATAGCCATTATACTTAAACGCCCCGGAATACGGCCTAACCATTTATCGAAAACCTCTATCGCTTGAAGTCCCAAACCCGAGTGAGAGATTAATTCTCCCATGAGAATGAAGAAGGGAACCGGAGACAGCGTAAATGTGGTTATAGAGCTAAAAATACCTATTGTAGCTTGTACAAGCCCTGGAAACCCTCCTAAAAAGAAATATGCGGCCACAAGATTAACGATCAAAAACGCAAAAGCCACAGGAATTCCTGTAAGCAGTAGCCCGACCATACTTCCAAAAAGGAGTATAAGAACTTGCCACCACTCCACGTTTATACTCCGTTGCGTAATTTATAAATTTGCTCGCTAACCATCCTTAAGAATTGCAAAACTAGAGTAACCATCCCTATAGGTATAATTACAAATACTATATATTTGGGAATAGTAATTGCTCGAACATCCATTATATTCTTTTTGAAACATTCCCAAGTATGGAAAAAACCAATAACACTTACTATCGAACATGCAAACATAGCTCCCATAAAAGTACCTAAAGTAAGCCAGATTTTTGCATTTTCGTTTAATTTAGAATACAATACATCAACAACAACATGTCCCTTTTCCCTAAGTACCCAAGCAGTGCCCAAGAATACTATCCATAAGAGTGCATATTCGCATGTTTGAACCACCCAAATTGGTGGGCGCTGGAAGAAATAGCGCATTATAACGGAGTAACAGATGGAAAGAGTAATGAAAGCCATCAGACATCCGGCCAAGAAGGCCATAAAATCGATAACGCGGTCAAAGGCTTGCCAGAAGGCTTTCATGAAATTAACCCCATATTGGGGATCATGTAGCCTCCTGAGGGAATGATGGCCACTTTTGCTTTTGGTATTTCCTTTCTTAAATGAGAAAGGGCTTCCTCCATGGTAGAAAAGTAAGTGAAACCCAGGCTTTCTATAAGGTTCTTATCCACTCCCTCCGACACATTTACGACTTTGAAACGTTTTGTTAAGCTTTTAAAATAGATCACCTGCATAATGTAAGATACGCTTAAATTGAGAAGCCGATCCGGTATCTCTCCTTTTAAGATCTTTTTCTGAAATTCTGAAAGCTCTTCCACCCTTTTCAATTCCTCGCTTAACGCTCTTAAAGCTTGAGGATCAGTGTGAGGCGAGACCCATAGGATAACCCCTTCTTTTCTTGTAAAAACACTTGCCACATTTAAAGCCTTGGTGGCCTGAACCCCCGTCTCAAGGGGATGAGCGGAGATAATGGTTACATCGGAAAGTTCCGGTATATGAAGGCCATATAGATTCTCCAGATAAGCGGAAGCTTCTTTGTGTTCTAAAACAGGATCACCAGCAAAGGCATTTAAAAATCCCCCCTCCTCATCTAACACCACGTCGATCTTAAAACTTAACCTGGCCAAACGCCCCACTTCCACAATCTCCTCATAAAAGGGGTTCCCATCAAGCAACCCGATCCTACTGCAGTAATGGCGCATCCAGCTAAGATGATGTTGGACGACTGTTTTGTAAGAACAAACACCAGGCATTATGATCTTATTCCCACCACCGTATCCGGCACAGGGGTGAGGGGTACATTGACCTATCCCTATAACCAGGTCAGCAGAAGCCACATAAGGGTTTATCTCCACTTGCAATCCCCAAGTGGTCCTTCCTATTGGGTAATTCTCCTTGCTATGGGAATCGTGTACTATAATCTTCCCCTTGAAGCGTTCAAAAAATTGGTCCCCAAGTTTTTTCTTTAAGGCCTCCAAAGAAGGCACAGGGTGGGTACCTGGGGCACATATTAAAAGTAGATCCCTTTCGGCGGCACCTGCTCTTAAAATCTTCGGGATTAACTCCGATAATACCATCTCTACAGGTGTGGCCCTTTGAAGGTCATCGAATAAAATGGCGACTTGCATCCCGGGCTTTATCAATCCTTCTAAAGGCATTGACCCTATGGGATTCTCAAGAGCCTCTCTGATCTTCTCTTTGGGATCAAGGGGCTTTGAAGGAGACGTAAACTCATGAAAGAGGATGACCTCCCATCCCTCGGGTACTTTAAAGAAAAGGCGTTTATCTTGATAGTTAACGTAAAATTCCTTCATGATCCATCCCCCATTATCTTCATTAAACTTTGCCAATTCTCGTTGACTTCCCTTTGAATCTGTTGAATCTGGTCTTCCGTAAGATGAGCGTATCTTCCTTGTAGCCTCAGATACTCTCGAACGGGTATACCTTTCGGTTTAACCGTCAAAAATCCCTTTCCTTCAACAATCTCGTAAAGAGGAAGGACCATCGAATGAACTGCCAAAAGGGAAAGTTTAACTGTAAGGCTCTCCGGAACCCTCCATCCGGTAGGGCATGGTGTAAGAACGTATATGAACCTTGTGCCCTTTATGGCTTTTGCCCGCTTAACTTTTCGCATAAGGTCCTCAGGAAAACCTATTGAGGCTGTGGCCAAATAAGGGATTTTGTGACTCATCATGATCTTCATTATGTCCTTCTTATGACCCTTTCTTCCTTCCGGAGTCGTAACGGTCCAGGCCAAAGGAGGAGTGGCCGAACTGGATTGTATGCCCGTGTTCATATAGGCCTCGTTGTCTAAACACACGTAAATGATGTCCTCGTTGCGATCAGCAGCACCTGAAAGCGATTGTAAACCAATGTCAAAGGTACCCCCGTCTCCGGCAAAGGCCAAAACAGGAATATCCTCAATTCCTCTAAGCTTAAGCCCCCGAGCTATTCCTGCTGCAGTAGGGGCGGCTATTTCAAAGGCGGAATGAAAAGCCGGAAGATTAAAAGCACTATATGGATACACATTACCTATCACGGCGTTACAACCCGGAATGGAAACCACAATCGCTTTGCCGATGGCCTTCAGCACAAGCCTCATAGCTATGGCCATACCACACCCAGGACAGGCATAATGCCCTGGTCGAAGTCCCTCGTGCTCTTCAGCTTTTAAAGGTTTATTTTCCATATGGGCTCTTCCTCAAAAGAAGAACGTTTGAGAAGATCCAGGAAGATCTCCTCTATTTCCTCGGGGTAAACCTCAAGCCCCCCTAACCCCGCTATATATCCTTGCAATAAAGGCCTGGTGGATAAGGGGTAAAGAGCGGCTTTTATCTCTTGGCAGAATACTCCCTCTTGCCCAGGGGATACATTACGATCTATTACCCCTATTTTTCTTTTACCCTCGAGTAACTTACAGACTTCCTCCCTAGGAAAAGGCCTAAATACCTTTATCTTCAAAAGCCCAACCTTATAACCCTTCTCCCTAAGCCTCTGAAGGACCACTCGAGCTGTTCCCGTAAGGGCCCCTGAAGTGACTAAAACCACTTCTGCATCCCCTATTTCTATCCCTTCCACTACTCCGTATCTTCTCCCAAAGCATTCTCCAAAATCGGAGTCCACTTCCTTTATCACTTTAAGGGAAGACCTAAGGTCACAATGGGTCCTTTTCCGAAAACGAAAATAATCCTTTGGCCCAACCACATTACATAAAAAGGCCGGATCATCAAAATCAAAACGGTTTGGCATTTGCGGAGGCGGTAAAAAATCGTCAACCTCTTTCTGATCGGGAACATCCACCACTTCCATAAAATGGGAGGTATAAAAGCCATCGATGATAACCATAGAGGGAAGATAAACCCTTTCGGAGACCTTAAAGGCTTGAATAACCGTATCCAGTGCCTCCTGGTTATCCTCACAATAGAATTGGATCCAACCCGTATCCCTTTGGGAAAGCGTGTCTATTTGATCGCTTCCAAAAGCCCAAGGAAGGGCAAGGGCTCTATTAACGCAGGCCATCACCACAGGTACACGTCCTCCAGAGGCAAAATGAAGCATCTCGTGCATAAGAGCAATACCTTGAGAAGAAGAAGCGGTAAAAACCCTAACCCCCGTTAGAGAAGCGGAAATGCAGGTGGCCATGGCGGTGTGTTCCGATTCAACCCTTACCATAACGCCCCCGAGTTTGCCTTCGGATTCCCATTGGGAAAGCTTTTCATATATAGGTGTCTGAGGGGTTATGGGATAAGCTGCGATGAGTTGCACCCTGCTTAACCTTACTGCGTGAGCGATGGCTTCGTTGCCGGTCAATAGTTCCCTCATCTTAACTCTATGACACTTCTCGGGCAGATGGCGCTACAAATGCCACATCCTTTGCAGTACATCTCGTTTACCCTATAAGGGTTATCTTTGAGGATGGCTAAATCTGGACAAAGCAAAAAACAGAGGTCACATCGAATACATTTGCCACAGTTAAAACACCTCTGGGCTTCTTTAACGGCTTCCTTTTGGGAATACCTCTCTTTAACCTCTTTAAAAGACTTAATCCTCACTTGTGGCTTCAATTTTTTAGGAATATGCGAAGGCTCTTCGGCAAATATGAGACGCGAAATTTCCGAAAACTCGGCCACTTGGCCCAATCTTTTTGAATTACCCGTAACGAAAGCTCGATACGAGACTGCAAAACCTCTACCCACTCTTATTTTGGACAAAACCTCCTTAGGGGAATCGCCCGTTAAACTGCAATGAAGAGAAATCGCCGCCCGTTTGCCCGAGGAAACGGCATCAACAACTGTGGCCCTCTTGTTTATGAAATCTCCAGCCACAAAACACTTCTCCAAAACGGTCTCACCCGTCCAAGGATCTGCCTTAAGTTTTCCGTCTTCTATAAGTTCCTGCGGGATAAGGGTAAAATCCGGTATCTGGCCGATGGCAATAATAGCTAATTGGGCCTTTTCGAGCATCTCTCCTTTCAGATCCTCTATTAAATAAGCCCCTGTCTCGTGATCCCTTCTTACCTTAGCCTTTCCAAATCTTATGGCTTCAAGCTTTCCGTGCCCCAAAAACTCCAGGGGCCTAAATCCTCCTATTACCTTGACGCCCTCCTCTTGAGCCTCCTGGAGGCCTTCGGGTTGAGCCGGAAATTCCCCTTCCTCTTCGGGTGCTACCATCAAAACTTGGGCTTCAGGATAAAGTCTCCTTGCGACCCTTGCCGCATCCACTGCCACATCCCCTCCCCCTATTACTACTACCTTCTGCAGAGTGACCTCCTCCCCAAAGGGATTAAAAAGCCAAAACAATCCGTACTTTACTCCTTCCAAATCTTCTCCCTTCAGGTTAAGCCTTCGGGGAAGGGAGGCACCGATCGCTAAAATCAACCCATCGAACTTATCTTTAAATCTGTAGATCTCTTCTTTCCTCACCTCAAAGGAAGTATGGAACTTAACCCCCAGGACTTTTATTCGTCTAAGTTCCTTTCTGAGAACCTCTTTGGGAAGCCTATATTCGGGGATCCCATAGCGGAGGATGCCTCCTGTTTCGGGATATCTTTCAAAAATGGTCACCTCATATCCCAGGCGTCCCAAGAAATAAGCGGCGGAAAGGCCTGCTGGCCCCGAACCTATAATGGCAATCTTTCCTCTAACTTCCTTCTTCTCTTTTGAAGGCATCCATTGACCATATTCCGAAATGGCCCTCTCCACTTCACGGATCTGAAGCTCGGTATCGAGGTTTGTTCGGTTACAGTTGGACTGACAGGGATGGAAACACACCCTTCCACAAACGCCGGGCAAGGGATTCTCCCATAGCACTTCCCTCAAAGCCTCATCAAAAAGCCCCTGAGCCACGAGGTTCATAAATTCGGGTATATCATTGCCTGCGGGACATCCTTCCATACAAGGAGATATCTTCTCCACGTAGGAGGGTTTTTTAAAACCCCATTGCCCCACTTTAAGCTTGGCGGTGGTATCTTTTGATACGGGTATTATCTCATCAAGCACAAACATGGCCCTTTCTCGGGTATAATCTCACCCTTTCATAAGCCAAACGCAGGGCCTTTAAATTCTCCTCAAGCTTATAAGAAATCGTCTCCTTCACGGCCTCTTCCAAAAAACCGAGTTCTAGATCGCCATTTATCTTACAGTAAGCCCCCAAAATGGCCGTATTTATGACCCATCCAAGCCCTATCTGTTCGCTTATCTTTTGAGCATCGATTAATGCCAATATTAAACTCTCCTTGTAATCTTCAAGCAACTCCGGGAGAGAATCAGCATTTAATAGCACCAAACCCCCTTCCTTAACCCCTGAAAGAAGCTCAGGAGATATTAAATCAAGGGACATTATGATGAGATGATGGGGATTCCTTATCCCACATCGAAGCTTTACCCTTTCCCTATCAACCCTTAAAAAGCTCTCAACGGGAGCACCTCGTCTCTCTCCTCCAAATAAGGAGAAACACTGGGGATAGAACCCCATCTTAAAAAATGCCTTTGCCAAAATTTGAGATGCCAAAACAACCCCTTGCCCCCCTCTTCCAAAAAACTTTATCTCAAGCAATTGTCTCCCCTTTCTTTTTCCTTCTCCAAAAGGCGTACCTTAAAATGTCCTCTTTAGATTGCTCTATATGATCTCTGAGAGCCTTTTCTGCCTCCGTAAAAAGGCCCTGGCGAACCCTCTCAAGAACCCTCTTATGCCCCTCTAAGGCCCTTAAAACATTATCCATCACATAAATGCTCTCAATTCGATATCTCAACATGTGCCGTCTCAAGATCTGGACCATCTCCAGAAGACGTTTGCTACCACTGTGTTTCGCAATTATTTCATGGAATTGAGCATCGAGATCCACAAAAACCTTGGGATTACCCTTTGATAATTTTCTTTCGGTAGTAATTACATTCTTGTTCAGTTCTTTTAAAAGACCCTCGGAATTCCTTTCCATGGCCCATTTTAGCGCTAAAGCTTCCACAACCTTCCTTATCTCACATATCTCCTCAACCTCTTCTTCGCTTATGGGCTTAATCACATACCCTATCCTCGGCAACGCCTCAACTAAACCTTCCATCTCCAACTTATGCAAAGCCTCCCTTACCGGAGTTCGCGAAACACCAAGCTCTTTCGCCAATGCAGTCTCTACCAAACGCTGATTTGAAGGGAAATCCCCCTTGAGGATCTTTTCCCTTACATATTCGTAAACCTTTTTTCTGAGGGCCGTTTTGCCTTTGGAAGAGGACAAATTTACCATTTGTTAGTATACTTTAGTGTACTTCAGATTCTTAAAATGTCAAGATTATCGGTTCAAAAACGACAAAAGTATCTTATTATCTTGACCTTTTGTAACTTTTGGATTTTAATTAATAAAGAAGCTGGGGGATCGTCTAGCGGTAGGACGCGAGGCTCTGGACCTCGTAGCCGGGGTTCGAATCCTCGTCCCCCAGCCAAGTGGTCCCATCGTCTAGCGGCCTAGGATACTGGCCTCTCACGCCAGAGACACGGGTTCGAGTCCCGTTGGGACCACCAGTTTTTTATGTATGTAACGATTTTTGCTGGAAATTTTTATGAAGGAGGGGAAGGTTTCCCCTCCTTCATTTTTTCTCACTTTTGGACGGGCTCAAAGGCGAAGAATACGCGGTCAACCCATTTCATCTCGCCACCTTTAAGCTCAATAGGATGCGAAGGGATGGGGAATACTACCAGTTGGACCTCGTCTCCTTCCTTAAGTTTTCCAGCTGGGCAGTTGATAATTCGACTTAAGATTTTCCTTATGGGACTTTCTTCGCCCAAATCGATGTGAGCGTGAATAAGGGGAGATTCAAAGCCCAAAGGCACCCCTCGGATTTGTTCAGTAAACACTATAACCTTTCCTCGTTTGGGAAGATCGATCCACTCCAGATCTTCCGAGTAACATTCGGGACATATAACCCTTGGAGGATAAGCCACATGACCACAAGTGCGACATCTGGTGGTGGTAAAACGACCTTCTTTTAAGTGTTCGTAGAACTTATAGAGCCGGTTAAACTCCTTGCATTCCAAAGGCCACATGTCCATGGTGTAAGGGTATTTATCTTCTAAAATGGGCACTCCCAATATGGCCATCTCTCACCTCCTACTTTACTGGCTCGCGGCCGTAAATGACTATGGTATGCTCAAAGTTGAGCCCACTTAGGTTATGGGTAAGCCCGATCTCGGCTCCTTCAACCTGGAAACGGGCCCTTCCCTGAAGTTGCTTCATGATCTCGATGGCTTGCCTTATACCTGTCCCTCCAAAGGGATGTCCCACCGAGAGAAGTCCGCCGTCCGTATTGATGGGGATTTTTCCGCCGATCTTAGTCTGACCCGATTCTATGAAGGGTCCACCCTCTCCTTTTTTACAAAAACCGAGCTCTTCCACTTCTATGATCTGGGAGATGCTAAAACAATCGTGTGTTTGAGCCACATCAATATCTTCAGGCCCTACCTTAGCAATTTCATAAGCTCTTTGAGCTGCGACCTTTAAATGAGGCCAATCAGC
>Ga0071330_1076712_pt1 | contig 29281 bp, 32 predicted proteins | sample GBScel77sediment_FD_63802 | JGI IMG/M metagenome (GOLD analysis project Ga0071330, IMG submission 63802) | Hot spring sediment microbial communities from Great Boiling Spring, Nevada - Cellulolytic enrichment Sediment 77C v2 (version 2) | ecosystem: Environmental > Aquatic > Thermal springs >...
GGGCGGGGTTGGGTTTTCAACAGGCCCTTGCCCTGGTTGCCGCAGAAGGGTTACCGCCATTGCGAGAGGAATTTGCAACTGCCAGCAGAGCCGTAATGCTGGGAGCGTCCCTTGAAGAGGCGTTGCAAGGGTTGGTGGAAAGAGTTCCGAGCACCGAACTTGAATTGGTTGTGACGGCTGTCCTCGTTCAGCGCGAAGTTGGCGGCAGTTTGGCTCATCTTCTTGATGTAGCATCAAACACCGTCAGAAGTCGTTTGAGGTTGAGGCAGGAAATCCGTGCGGAAACTTCTTTAACGCGAGGGAGTGCCTTTGCTCTCGCTTTCGGTTTGCCAATCCTCGTCTTTTTGTTCGCCAACTTTGCCACCATCGTTTCTCGGAGCGAACCATGGTCTGCGCCGATGTTCACAGACCCGTTGGGGCTGAAAGCATTGGGGCTAATCTTTTTGCTTGAAACGGGTGGTTGGATTTGGCTTAGGCGAATTCTGGAAACTTTGGAGGGATAAAGGAACATGTTGCGCAAAAGCCCTCTTGAAAGGCTCGCCGAAATTGAAGGTTTGGGGGCAAGGCGGCGAACATCTTCCAGCGGGTATGCATCTTCGTTGATGGTGCGGCTTGCAAGGGCAATTGGAAAATTTGCGCCCGCTCATTACCGCTCTCGACTCAGAACCTTGATCCACAAAGCGGGACTGGTGGGGCGAATTAGACCTGAGGAAATTTTCGGCTTGAAACTTTTGGGGGCGCTGATTTTGCCCCTTGTTGCACTCTACTTTTGCTCCGCCTTCAGGTTGCCAGCAATCCAAACTGCCACTCTGTTGATGCTTGCTGGAGTTTCTGGCTTCACTGCTCCAGACTTTTGGCTCAGTCGTCAAGTTTCAAAACGGCGCCGAATTGTAGCGAGACATTTGCCAGATTTCGTTGACCTGCTCGCGACTTGCGTTGAGGCTGGACTTGGCTTGGATGCTGCCATTGACAGAATTAGCCGCCGCTTCCCAGGTCCGCTCGGTGAGGAGTTCCAACGCTACCTCTGGGAAGTTCAAATTGGTCGCCCAAGAAGTGTCGCCCTAATGGGCATAGCCGAAAGGACAAATTGCGACGACATACGCATCATTGCAGCCTCGTTAACGCAAGCAGAATTGTTCGGCATCCCCATCGCCAATGTTTTGCGGGCTCAGGCTGAAGCACTTAGGGAACGAAGGTTCCAACAAGTAAGGGAGCGAGCACGAAGGGCTCCATTGCTTATGCTTCCCGCACTCGTCTTTTGTTTCCTGCCTGTCATTTTCCTGCTCTTGTTCGTCCCACTCCTCATAAGGGCTCGTCAAAGCGGTCTGTTGCAGTTCTTGGGATTTTGACGGTGAAACGATCATGCCCGATTGGGTGCGAGTCCGAAACAAGACGAAGGGGACAATCGTTTGCGAGCGATGTTTTATGGCTCGGACTTGGCTTCAAAGGCTTGTGGGCTTGATGGGGAGAAAAAGTTTAGGGCGGGAGGAAGGTTTGTTGCTGACGAAAGCGACAGGTGGTGTTCACACCTGCTTTATGCGTTTCGCCATTGATGTCGCATATCTGGACGAACGAGGACGGGTTATCGTTGTCAAGGAAAACATGAAGCCGTGGTGCATTTGGGTTGTTAGGGACAGAAGCGCAATCATGGCACTTGAACTTCCCGCTGGTCGCCTCAAAGAAACTGCCACCGAAGTCGGAGACTTGCTTGAATTTCAGCCCCTTTAGGTGGGGTCACCGTAGTGAGCGCCCCATTTCTGAGCGAGTTCCTTGCCGATAGAAGCGAGTCTTTGCAACTCAAACTTCGTGAGCAACTTGCGGCTTTTCGCAACGGCGACATTTTGCTTAAGTTCGTCAACAGAGAAAACTCCAACGACAGCGCAGGCGACTTCAGGCAAACTGAGGGAATAGCGGATAGCGAGGTCAGCATAATCAGCGAGCCTGCCGGGGTTGGGTTTCCCGTAACCCTTTTGAGGTGCTGCCATCACCTTCATCGCTACTACCCCAACATTGTGCTTGCGAGCGATAGGAAGGACTTTGCCCTCAAAATCGTAAGTGAACCTGTCAACGAAATTGAGCACGCACATGACCACATCAAACTCACCGCTGTCCAAAACTTTCGCCATCACTGACGGTCGGTAATGCCCGCTGATACCGATGAACTTGACCCAGCCACGCTTTTGAGCCTCTCGCAAACCTTCAAGGACACCACCTTTGCCCAAAACTCGGTCAGGGTTAAAATCACCGATGTTGTGGACATGGACTAAGTCAATGCAATCGGTTTTCATCGTCCGAAGCGATTGCTCAATTATCTCAAGCGCCCGCTTAGCGTCATCGGTTGCGACCTTGCTGACCAAGAAAACTTTGTCCCGAATTTTCGGCAGGATTTTACCGATGTATTCTTGTGCGCGAGCATAAGTTGGGGCTGCGTCCCAGTAAGTTACTCCCAACTCCAATGCTTGTTCCATCAACTCAATTGCTTGACTTTCTGTCAAGCCTGTTCCGATTGGACCGAACCCAAGCCCAAGGGTGGGAACTTTGACCTTCGTCCGACCGAGCACCCGTGTCGGCAAGGGTTCTTTGAGCGCAGATGTTTGCCCTGTGAAGCCGGTTAAAGCAATTCCACCCAGCAGGCTCAAAAACTGCCTCCGATTGCAAACTCCCATATCTCGTCACTCCTTTCGCTCATTATGCATTCACGCTTTACGCTTCACGCATTACGATTTACGCTTCACCATCCATATCGCTCCGGTCCCCACTCGCGACGCTCTAAATCTTGTCGCACCAAAACGAGAGTGCGATGGGGCAAATCGTCGTAAAGCACGACACCTGGACCGACGCAGCAATAAGAGCCAACTTTCACCCCTGGCATCAAAATGGCGTTGACGCCTGTTCGTGAAAAATCGCCGATGTAACTGGCGTTAGCGCCGATATGGGGAATTTCGCGTCGCCCCAAAACTTTGTGAACTGTCTCGCCGTCGTCAAACCTCAAAGTCCCACAAACCGTCGCCGCCCCAATGTCAACGGCTTCACCGAGGACACCAAAGACTTCACAGTAGTGGTAGAGGTAAACGGTGTTGAAAGCCACTCCTTCAAATTCCGCTCCATGCCCGACGATGCAATGGTGTCCCAGAACGCTGTCGCCCAAGAGGCAATAGTCACGGATTCGGCAATTTCGCCCCGCAACAATCCGTCCCCTCAAAATCGCACCATTGACAATTTTAGTTCCCACATCGGCAAGCAAAAAGCCGCTAACGACGACTCGCTTGCCGATGACGCATCCTTCTCCCAAAACAATTCGCCCCTCAATCTCGGCACTGTCGTCAATTTTTGCGGTAGGTGCGATTTGGTCTTCGTCAAATTGCTCTCTCAGTTCGTTGACGACATAGTGAGCCGCTTCCAAAATGTGCCAAGGTTTGTCTACATCAACGACGAAGCCTTGAGTTTCAACGGCAGCGACTTCCTTACCTGCTTCCACAAGCATTTGCAGCGATTGAGCCAATTCGGCTTCAAGTGGCGGCATTCCGCCGACGGGAACACTTCTCATCACTCCGGGATTGCTTTCCAGAAACGGGATGGCTTCCTTGCGGAAGGCGAACAAACCTGCAAGTCGGTGAGAAGCGTCTCTGGGATGACCTTGAACTTGGACAACTCGGTTGCCATCAACTTGAGCGCAAATCCAATCACGGCTGTCTAATGGCGGTGTCAAACGCTGAACCAAAACGGTAGCGATAGCGTTGCTATCTCGGTGTGCCTGAACCAAAGCCGTCACATCTTTTTGCGTCAGAACAACATCGCCGTAAGCGACGATGAACTCGTCTGCGTCAGTCACTTCCTTCAATGCCAGTAAAGTCGCAGTTGCCGTTCCATCTCGCTGTTGCTGATGGACGAAAATCACTTCTCCCCTTCGTTCCGCTTCTGCGCTTCCTCGTTTCACCGTTTCCCCGCTTCTCCGTTTCCCTGTTCCCGTGTCCCATGTCCCTTGCCCCATGTCCCCCAAAATCGCTTCCCGAACCTGCCCTGCATTGTGTCCCGTGACCACGACGAACCGCTCAATACCAGCGATTTGCAACTGCCTCACCAGCCGACGGACTATCGGTTCGTTAGCGATTGGGATGGCACATTTTTGTCGGGTCAAATCAAACGGGAACATTTTCCGCCCATTCCCAGCCGCCAAAACAATCGCAACCATTGCCCCTCACTCCTTTTCCACTGCAAAATTTTGGCGAGCGCAAAAACACTCGCTAAAAGTTTGGCGGTTCAAAGGAGGGATGGGAAGCCGAAATTGCCCTGATGACCCGACGATGTGCTAAAATGCAAAACAACTTTCTTGCCGAGATGTAAAGCAGTTAAGTCCGGCGAGGTGAAGGGGGCGATGAAAAAGAAGCACATCACTGTTTGCGTTTACGCTCGTGATGATTTCACAGCCGATTTCATCAAAAACTTCTTGCTAACCAATCCCCACATCAAAATCGTTGACAACCCTTGGGCTTCTGATGCCGTCATAATCCAAACTGACTTGCTCACTCCCGCCGAAAAGAAAATCCTTCAAGCACTCGCTCAACGCGGCAATATCTTCAAAGTCGCTGCAGCAACCAATTACAGCCCAGGCGCTGTGAAGGTCTACCTCTCCCGCATCTACCGAAACTCAAAGTCAAAACTGCACCTCAAGCAATCGCTGTCGCTTTTTCTTTAGGTCTCATCCGACCATTAGCCGATAGTTAGCAAAAAAAAAGCAACCATCGGATACTTGCGTTTTCGGAATGAATGTGCCATTTTGTCAGGCAGGAAGGTGAGGGAGGATGAAAAAGTGGAATTTGGCTCAAGCCATTTGGCTAATAGCGGCGGCGGTCAATTTCGAGTTGCTTTTGTTCTTGGTCAACGGATTAAAAGCAGAAGGTTTCTTCGCTCGTCCGAAGTTAATGAACCCTCAAAATGACCCTCCTATAGGCAGCGAAATTCCAAATTCATTGCGAACTTTCCTTAAGCCTCAAAAGCCGTTGTTGGTGATAGTCTTTGGTAAGTGCAGCGAGTGCACAATTCGGAACCTGAACGGATGGGTTTTGATGCTTGATAGATGGGCTGAAGAAGTTAGCGGTGTCGTTGTCGCTGAAGAGAGGTCAGAAGTTCTGCAAAGTTATGCCCGTCAATTTGGTTGGAAAGTTCCCGTTTTTGCTGATGAGAAAGGGGAGATTTTGAGGCAATTGAACGCTTACTTTCTGCCTCGTGGTTATGGTTTCAGTTGTGATGGTAGGTTAATTTGGGTTCAGAAAAGTCCAGCGATGAACGAACTTGAGGTTATTCGTTCGGTAGTTGAAGCAGAGAAGGGTAAGGAGTATGCTCAAAAGGTTTTTGACCGAAAGCCGAAGTGGGCGGAAGGGTTAGAGAAAGCAGTGAAGGTTCAAGGAAGGTGAAAGAGATGCGGAAGGGATTGACATTGATGGAGTTGCTGACAGTTATAAGCATCTTGGCAACTTTGGCAGCATTGCTATTTCCCGTTTATTTGAAAGTTCGGACAAGGATGGATATTCATGCTTGTGCCCAGCAACTTTCTCAAATTGGTATTGCCCTTAGAATGTATGCCCACGATTATGGAGATGACACACCCTACAACATGCCACCAAATTTAAGTGCTTTGTATCCGCACTATATTCGTGAAAGGGATTTCCTTGTTTGTCCGACCTTTCGCAAGGTTGCTTTAGAGGTTGTGGAAGAGATGCACCAATATTGCTCCCAATATGGCTATCCTTGGAGTTCCTACTTTAAGTTCGACCCACCTTTCCTTGACAAACACGCCAAAGAATGTGAGTTAGGGCTTTCATGTCCAGCCACTTGGCTGAGTTTCTCAGAAGTCTATGCAAAGCGAGGGGAACAAACGCCCATCGTCTTTTGCGATACCCACCGCTATGGTTGTCCTGAATCCAATGTGGAAATTCATCATAGCCCAAAGTCAAAATTTCTTGACTGCCGTTCCCTTGCCGATCCTAATGCCCCTTATCTCGTTTTGAGGTGGAGTGGCGCGGTTAATCTCGTCCACAAAAATTCAAGGGATACACTGGTTATCTTGCTGAACTTCTAAACTTTCGGAAGGAGGGATGAACGATGTGCCAGAGGAAATGGACGATCATTGTGATGGCATTTGCCGTCCCAATTTGGATGGTCTCTTCCTTTTATTGCCAGTCTCAAGCATAGTGCCCAATTGCACACCTGCTTGCGCTGCTGTAGCAGGAGTGACCAATTGTAAGAACAACGGTGGCTCAGGGGAGTGTGAGAGCACAACTTCAGGATGTATCCACAAACAACCTGCTCCGTCTGGACATGATCTTGCTGTTGTCACGGATGACGGTGATGGCCCAGAGCAATGCATATGCCCTTACGACACCAATAAACTGTGGTTGCAATGGGAGAGAACGAGAGTGTATAACTGCACCTTGCATTGTAAATCTCATGTCTTCTCGGACAAGCGTAATCATGAGCCTAAGTATCCCTATGAAGGGATTTGCCCTACCCCAGAGGACACGCTTAGCGGAGGGTTATAGGTGATGACTAAAAAGGATTGGTTTAAGGTCATTGTTTTGATCCTCGCCCCAGTTAATGCCTGGTTGTGTGTCCTTTATTACCTTCATTGGCAAAAGAGGGGTAGGGTAGAACCTTCCGTTGCCATCTACCGATTCAATACGGCGGTGCGTGTCACCCATTTTGCTGAGAAGTGGGGGATAAAGGAGGGGCAGCGATTAGTCTATCCTTTTCCGATTGGGAACACCCCGAGTCTTTTCCTCGGCGTCTCCCCGCCCATTGGGCAAGGGTGTCCTGTATTGTTCCTCAACATATCTCGGATTACTTCAGAGGAAGTTTGGCGACCTGCCCTTCAAGAGGCTTTAGCATTCTCCCCGCCTCTCCACATCGTCCTGCTGTTTGACACGAGGGAAAGTTCTGGTGAGGAATTTGAGAGGGATGTGAAGCGATTGAGAGAGATGCTAAATCGCTTCCCTTCCCGTCGCATTTCAGCAATAGCAGGAGATTGGATTGGGACCGCCTTTGGAGGTTTTCTGGGTGGAGTTTTAGCATTTCTTTGCGACGGTGAAGGGATCGTGAGGGCAGTGCAATTTTATCCTGACCTGAAACTTTCTCCGAGTTGGGAAGACGAAGTAAAAGACTGGCGACCTAAGTTGCATCAGGCGGTCAAAAGGGCGTTGGAGAAGTTTTATGGCAAACCGTCAGGGACGCAAGGAAGGTGAAAGAGATGCGGAAGGGATTGACATTGATGGAGTTGCTGACGGTTATAAGCATCTTGGCAACTTTAGCAGCATTGATGTTTCCCATTTACATCAACTTACGCACCAGAACGGACATAACTATTTGTGCTGACCAGTTAAGGCAAATTGGGATTGCTTTGAAAATGTATGCTCGTGACTATGGTGATGATACACCTTATGGGATGCCCTTTTATTGGGGTCTTCTTTACCCTAATTACATTCGCAATCGTGACATTTTGATTTGCCCTACTTTTAGAAAAATTGGCACTCCTGTTGTAGAAGCCTTGAATAATCTTTTTCAACAGCATCCAGCCTATAAAATTTATGGAGGGACTTGGGTTTCTTATTTTAGTGTCTTACCGCGCTCTTTAGATGAATCCGCTAAAAATCCATCTTCCTCTATTTGGATTAGTTTTTCAGAAATTTATGCTAAGCGGGTTGATAACATTCCTGTAGGTTTTTGCGATGTTCACAAATATGGGTGTCCAGAATCAAATCTTGACTTCTATTACATTGCAAAAATCTATTCATTAAATTGCCATGTAGCGGCAAATCCTTTTGCTCCTATCCTTATACTCCGATGGAGTGGAACCGTTAATGCTGTCTATAGAGATCGTGCTGATACATTAGTGATGTTGATAGATTACTAAACTTAGAGGAGGTGTTATGAGATGCGTCGTTTCATTTGGACACTTTTGGGTTCAATGTTACTGGTCACTATGTTGGTTTGCGTTTCATCATTTATTTGGGGGATTGTGGGGAAACCAAAATGCTCCCCTGGTTGTCACACTAACAAAAGGATCACATCACATCCACCTTTATTCCCTTATTATGTATGTCCTGCCAATTGCCAATTTGTGCCTGATCCGGGTGGAACGGTTCCTAACGAATGTGTGCACCCTCCTTTATACTTACTTCCCCCACAGCATTGGCTGGTGCCTCATTTAGAAATTTTCGCTACACCTGATATTTACCTGTGGCAATGTGTCCCTTGCTCCGCACCACCTGGAGCAATGCAACCACAATTCATGGAATGGTATCAGATTAGAGAATATTCCTGTGGATTAATATGTCTTGCAATCTTTAACACCAATAAAGGTCCAGGCGATCAAAATCCAGTGCAGGTTGTTACATGTCCGGAAGAGAGTTTGTAAGGAATCAAGCATAAGAAATCAAAGGAGCAAAGGTCATGAGCAGCAAGGAAATTGTAAAAGTAGTTGTTCTTGTTCTCATCCCTCTCAATACATGGCTATTAATCCTTTGGCATGTTAGGAAGCAACAACGGGAGTTGTTTTTACCTTCCATCGTTAGACATCAATATAACACTCAAGTTAGGGTAAGTTATTTCCAAGAACGATTAGGGCTTCAACCTGGGAAAAAGTTGGTCTATCCTTTTCCAGCCAAAGGCAAATTGACTTTAGTAGGTAAACCACCACCTGTTGGACAAGGTTACCCTGTCCTTTTCATCAACATTGACTGGCTATCCTATCCTGAAATATGGGAACCAGCAATTAAGGAGGCTTTTCGGTCTTCTCCTAACTTACATATCGTTCTGCTGCATTTTCCCCTGGGAATCGATTTTGACCCAAGGGTTTTTAAGTCACTTCCTGCTGAAACCATAAAACGCATAAAGCGTGATTTGGAATATGCTGAAAGGGGGAGGGTGAAGATGTGGAAGCATTTTCGTTCTCCTCGCCTTTCCATTTTGTCTGGTCAATGGGTTAGGACAGCCTTTGGCGGACAATTTGGGATTTTGGCATTTCTTTGTGACGGTGATGGGATTGTGAGAGTGGTAGAGCCTTACCCTCCACTCAAACTATCTCCGAAATGGAGTGAAGAAGTTGCTGATTGGCGACCCAAGTTGCATCAGGCAGTAAAGAAGGCTTTGGATAAATTCTTTCGGAAGGGGCAACGGTGAGGATGCGTGATTGTTCTCTTTTGCTACTCACTTGCCTGAACTACCTGAACCAAATCTTCAGGTGTGCTTTTGGCGAACTCTTTTGGTCTCAGGAATTCGTAAACTAAAGCGGCTACAATTGCCCCAATGACTGGTGCCAGCAGGTAAATCCAAATTTGAGACAGAGCCTGCGGCTCAACGCGATAGGCGAAAAGAGCAGTAGCAAGAGAGCGGGCAGGATTCATAGATGCACCAGTCCAAACACCACCCATCAGAATGCAAACTGTCACCGTTAGCCCAATAGTCAGCCCTGAAGCAGCCGAAGGAAACCGTTTGTCCGTCATTGATGCCATATAAGCAAACATCAACAAAAATGTCAGCACAATTTCCGTTATCAAGCCGTAAAGGTAAGGCAATTCAGGTGCAAGAATTGTTGCCCCGAAATTGACATTGAAGGCTTCACCTGAAAATAAAGCGTAGTGGACAACACTACCAAAGTGTGCACCACCAAACTGAGCGACAAGATAATGAGGCACATAGCGCCAAGGGAAGCGACCTGCAACGGCGAAACCGATGGTGACTGCAGGGTTAATGTGTGCAGCGGAGAGATTACCAATGGCGTAAACTACCACCATGACGGTCAATCCGAAAGCGAGAGCAATAGTCAAGTGGGAGAGGGGGTTAACCTCCACTACCCCGGCAGTAACTTTGATGCCCTCCAAAACACCTTGTGATATTATTGCCCCACAGCCCACAAACACCAAAGCGAAAGTCCCGATGAACTCTGCAACCATCTTACGCCATACCATCGCCGACCACCTCCAAAATGGTCAAAGTTCACAACTTTGGTGACTGGATTTGAAGCGTCGCCAACATCATTGTGTCACGACCTGTCAGATTAATCAATTGTGACTGGCTCACTCAACCGATAAGGTGGGCGAGGGTAGGGTGGGCTGAAGGATTGAAGGCTCAATACTTCCGCTTCAGCGTTGACGGACTTGGATGCTTTGAGGAGCGCTTGCGATGCCAAATCGCTTAAAGTATCGGGCGACAAAGCAACTCGTGCGTTGAGCACCAAAGTCGCTTCGCTGACCTCTCCCAATTCACCGATGAAATTCGGTTCGGCATCGGCTTTCGTCAGGTGAGCACGAAAACTTTGCGTCCCGCTGGTCAGAAGAAACTTCAAGTGAGCGACTTCAGCGTTTTGAGCGTTGATGGCTGTTTGCAACTCCCTCATCAAAATTTCGGCGAACTGGCGGGTGTTGAAAGATGGCGAACCGACGAGCCGAACCGTTGCGTTGAGCCATCCTAAGACGGCTTCGCCTTTTGCGTAAGTGTCGTAGTCAATATCGCGCAGGATGTGAGAGCCTGCGGGCGCGTCGCTCATCAGCATTTGCAGCCACTCGTCCACGCCATCGCCACGAAGCGCCGAAACTTTCAAAACGGGTTTGTTAGGCTGCAATTCTTTTAGGGCGTTCGCCATCTTGTCGGCTTCATCGGTTGTGAGGGTGTCAACTTTGTTGAGCACGATGATGTCGGCTTCCTCAAGTTGCTTTCTGAAGATGTAAGCGACCTCTTCTGGGAAACGGCTGGGCGTCTCCTTGAGCACCAACTCCCGAACCCTCAATGGGTCAACGAGGACGGAGAAGGGTGCAATGCGGAAAATATCGCCGTAGAAGAGTTTGAGTGGGTTGACGACAGTCGCTGCCAAATCAGTGCAACTTCCCACAGGTTCACCCAAAAGGACATCAGGGTTTTTCGCCAAAATCTGCTCCGTTGCGTCCACCAAATCACTGAACCGACAACAGAAGCAGCCACCCGCAACTTCAGCGACGGGAACGCTTAACTCCTTGACGATAGCGGTGTCCACCAAATTGGCTGCTTGGTCGTTAGTGATCAAGCCGACTGTCAAGCCCTGTCGCAGCAAGCGACGAGCAATTGCACCCAAAGCCGTCGTCTTGCCTGCGCCCAAGAACCCGCCAGTGAAGATGACCCTAACTTGCTTTTGCGCTTTCAGGTCTTTTGGTTTAGCGAACTCAACCATAAGTTACACCTCCCAATTCAGAGCCTCAAAGCAATGAACGCGATTGTCGCTGACAAAAGCCCGCAAACAGGCATTGTGACGCACCAAGCCATAACAATTTCACTCACCACTTTCCAATAAACGCTTTTTGCGCCCTTTGAAATTCCGATGCCGACGATAGAGCCGCCTGTTACATGGGTCGTTGAGACGGGCAAACCCAAATTTGCGAAACCCGAAACGAGTAATGAAATTGTCAAGTTCGCTGACAAGCCTGTCCTGTTGTCAATGGGGGTAATTTTTTCAGCCAAAGTTTTGGTCACTCGCCGACCGCCGATGAGGCTGCCTATGCCCATTGCCAATGTCACCGCAGCGAAAATAACTGGTTGGGACAATGAACTTTGAGCCAACAGCCCTATGGCAGCGATCTTCGGTGCATCGTTTAGGGCGCGTGCAACCGAAATTGAAAAGGCGCTGAGAAGGTGCAAATGGTCGGCAGTAATCCCAACTTGATGGCGCAAGAATTGCCGACAGGCTTGAGCCGAAGAGACCACCAATGACAAGCGCCTCGCCGGAACTAAAGCGATGACCTCTCCTTGCGCATCAGGATTTAGTTGGTTTGCGGTTTCGCCGATGCACAGGCATGGGTTAATTTTGTCAAGAGCAGCAAGGAAGCGGTAAAGCGACCATGAAAGCGCCAGAGCGATGAGAGGACTGAAAAGCAGCGGTAGGAGAACCTTAGCAGCGATGTTGCCCCAAAGAATTTTCTCCCAACCTTGTAGGACCAGGTGAAAGCCGATGATTGCACCTACAATTGAGTGGGTCGTTGAGACGGGAATGCCAAGCCAAGTCATGGCGATAAGCCAAAGCACGGCAGCGATAACTATTGCCAGCAAAGTTACGGGCGATGAAGTTAAGGGCTGATTTGTCCAACTTTTCGTGAAAGTCTCCAACATCCTTTGAGCCAACCAAAAGGAAAGCGCCGAACCAATAATTGTGCCTAAAGTCCCAAGTTGGCACGCTTTCCTGTAACTTCGCACGCCTGCCCCAACTAATGTTGCGATGCTGCGGCTTATGTCGTTGGCTCCGTTCAGAAAAGCAATCAATGCTGCTCCCAATAAAGGGACAATAGCCATCACCGTCCGCCTCCAATAAGCGAGTTCAAATCAAAAACCTGCCGTCAAGTAAAGTAGAACGCAGTTTCCCTTTTGAAAGTTCCCAAATTTCTGTTGCCGTGAGGTTTTTGGGGGTAGCGTTCCAACATCGGCAGTAAGCGCCACAATTTTGGAAGGCTTTCAAAGACGAGCGACTAATTTGGGCGAAAAAGGTGATGAACCGATGAGTGCAGTTGCTTGGGACGCTTACCCGAACGAAAGAGGCTGGTTTGGCGAATTTGGGGGCAGGTTTGTCCCTGAAACCCTGATGCACCCACTTGAGGAGTTGACTGAGGCTTTTGAGCGGGCAATTCGTGACCCTCAGTTTCAAGCCGAACTTGATGGATTGCTGCGAGAGTATGTTGGTCGTCCCACTCCCCTTTACTTCGCACGAAGGCTGACGGAATATTGGGGAGGCGCAAAGATTTACCTGAAGCGCGAAGATTTGGCTCACACTGGCGCCCACAAAATCAACAACACTATCGGTCAAGCCCTTTTGACCAAGCGTATGGGGAAACCGAGGGTCATCGCTGAAACGGGGGCAGGTCAACACGGAGTCGCTACGGCTACGGCAGCAGCGTTGCTTGGTCTTGAATGCGTCATTTACATGGGCGAATTGGACATGGAACGGCAGCGGTTGAATGTCTTTCGGATGAAGTTGTTGGGCGCTGAAGTCATTCCCGTCCGTTCGGGAAGCCGAACCCTAAAAGACGCCATAAACGAAGCCCTTCGCGACTGGGTCACCAATGTCCGAACGACGCACTACATTCTCGGTAGCGTCACAGGTCCGCACCCGTTCCCCAAAATGGTTCGCTACTTTCAATCGGTCATTGGTCGTGAAGCGAAGCAACAAATCCTTGAACGGGAGGGAAGGCTACCCGATTTCGTTGTCGCTTGTGTCGGTGGCGGTAGCAATGCGATCGGAATTTTCTGGGAATTCCTGCCTTACGAGCAAGTCAAACTGATCGGAGTTGAGGCTGCAGGTAAAGGCTTGGAAACAGGCGAACATGCAGCGAGTTTGTGTGCTGGGACTGTTGGGGTCTTGCACGGCGCAAAAACTTTTGTCCTGCAGGACGAGGACGGTCAAATTCGTGACACTCACAGCATCAGCGCAGGACTTGATTACCCAGGTGTCGGTCCAGAACATGCTTTCCTGAAAGCGACGGGAAGGGCAAGTTATGTTGCCGTGACAGATGAGGAAGCCTTAGAGGCTTTTGAGTTGCTGGCGAGACTTGAAGGAATTTTGCCTGCCCTTGAACCAGCCCATGCCCTCGCTTACGCTTTTAAGTTGGCTCGCCAACTGCCTAAGGAAGCCATCATCTTGGTCAATCTCTCCGGGCGCGGTGACAAGGATGTTGAAGTGGTCATGAAAGCGCTTACCCGATAACCTGCGAGTGGGGGTGAAAACATGGAGCAGGAAGAAGTCAGGAAACTGGTAAGGCAACTTGGTTGGCTTTGGATTGCTTGGAGCATCAGTTTCAGCCTCCTCTTTCTGTTCGTCGTCCTGATATTGACTGGTTGGATTCCAGCAAACGAGTTGAAAGCCCGACGCATCGTGATTGTTGACGACAAAGGCAAACCGAGAATTGCGCTGGTGATGGAGCCTGGGCATGTCGTTGAACTCCAACGCAAAGGTGAGACCTTTCCTGTCCACTACATTGAAAGCGCCGTCGTTTATGTTTACGATCCAAAGGGCTACCCTCGCATCATGTTGAGGGCAAACTCTGATAGTTCTGCCGAATTGAACATCTGCGATCGGCAAGGTAAAGTCCGCATCGGTTTTGCTGCTACTGATTTGCCCGGAGCAACCCTTTATGACCAAGAAGGACGGGGTAGGCTCACTTTCTCCCTCAGTGGCACAGGAGACCCAAACATCAAACTTTACTCGCAGGATTGGCAGGTCATCTTTGAAGCGCCTTGACGAAGTAGGTTCTAAAACCGCTTTGAGGTGGTTCAACGCCAAAGTGCGGCAGCGGGTCTTTGAACGAAGTGAGGGAACTGGAAACGGTCTGTCCCTTCACCGTTCTCTCAAAAGTTTTCGCCCCTCAACTTTCGCTCCAGCTCAGCGATTCGCTTTTCCAGTTCCTCGCGCTTTCTCCGTTCTTGCTCTAACGCTTCCCTTAGCGGCAAGATTTCATTTCCTTCTCGGTCAAACATGCGAACCTTTTGCCCTTGGGCTACAACTTTCACACCCAAAGTTTCCAACACTACCTCATCAACAGAGTTGGGACGCTCACCAAGATTGGGGCGACAAAACCAAAGCCCAAAGGGCTTTTCAGGGAAGGCTTGGATGACCAAGTAGTCCTTGACGCCCATCTCTGCATAGAAGTAAACTTTTTCGCCCAACGCTTCTCCCAATGACTTTGAACTGACAGCAACCTCAATAATGGCATCAGGTGCAGGTCCATCTTCAGGGACACGATAGACTAAGCCGATGCTTTCTAAAGGTGGTGAACCTTGAAGGACGACAGCAAGGTCGGGGGCGTAACGTTTGCCTTTGAACTGGAAGAAAAGGTCGCGGAAGACAACGGCTGTTGGTAAAGACTTCACTGCCTCACGCAACATATCCTCGCATTCTCTGACCTTTTCATTGTGCCAGGGGCTTTCAGGCATTTTCTCTTCCAGCACCTCCATTTCAGCGACGGTGTTGACCATTGCAAGGGCACCTCCTGATTGACGGCGGTTCATTGCTTTCTGGCAACAATTTTAGCAGCACTGTTAAGTCAGCAGTAACTTGAACTTCACCTGCTGCCCAACTTGACTTTGAACTTTAGCCTTTGATTGCCTCGCAAGGCTTCAATTTCAACTTCGGCGCCGCCGGGCTGCCAAAGAACCAAACGCTTCAGGTGCGATGCGTCTTTCACTGGCACACCGTTGAACTTGACAATCACATCTCCGGGTCTTAGACCAGCGATATAGGCGGGCGAGTTAATAGACATCCTGACGATGACTGCTCCCTCTTTGACTTGAATTCCTGCTTCCCTCGCTTCAGGTGAATCGGCGTCAATGAGGACGACCCCGAGAGCGCCCCTCGTGATTCGCCCCCCTTTAAGCAGTCGGTCAAGGATTCTTTTGACTTCGTTGATGGGCAATGCGAAGCCTATACCGATGTTGCCACCTTGACCGATGATGAAAGTGTTGATGCCGACAACTTCACCGTTGAGGTTCAGTAAAGGTCCACCGCTATTGCCGGGATTAATGGCAGCGTCAGTTTGGATGTAAGAAGAGACGGCAGGGCGACCGTTAAGTTCTTCAAATTCACGACCTTTCGCGCTTACCACCCCGACTGTGACGGTTTTGTCAAGTCCAAAAGGGTTGCCGATGGCAATGACCCATTCACCTTTTTCCAGCCTATCTGAATCGCCCAAAGGTAGTGCTTTGAAGCGGCGATTTCCCGCCTCAACCTTAACAACCGCGACATCCAAAAGCGGGTCATAGCCGACCAGTCGGGCAGGAAACTCCGTCTTTTCGTCAACCCCAACGCGAATCGTGTCTGCCCCTTGAACGACATGGAAGTTGGTCAGCACATAGCCATCGTTGCGGAAGAAGAAGCCAGAACCGTAGTTGGCGGGGACTCGTTCGGGAACTTTCTCGCCGAAGAAGAACTCGCGGAACAAACGATACTCCTCAGGCACGGGGGCAGTGGTTGCGATGTGGACTACGGATTCTTCAGCCGATTTCGCCACCTTGACAAATGCCTCTGATAGGCTTGTCGCACTTTTAGCCGGTGCTGCGATTGCAGGCAAGTTCAGGTCAACTTCCGTCGGCGTTTTTTGCCAGCGGGCAATCTGGTAGCCGACCAAAACCCCGACAGCAACTCCGAACACGAGGACTGCCCAAAACCAGCGCATAGTTTGCTCCCTCCAGTTCGTCAATTTGATGTCTTCACTCCAATTTTGACGAAGGTAGCCAGACGGTGAAGATGCTGCCCTTACCGACTTCGCTTTGAACGGTGATTTTGCCGCCCAAACTTTCCGCCAAATGCTTGGCTATGCTCAAGCCCAATCCAAACCCACCTTGCTGGCGGCTGCGGGCTTTGTCAACCCGATAAAAGCGCTCAAAGATGCGGGACAAATGCTCAGGTGGAATGCCGATGCCCGTGTCGCGGACATGAATGGCAACCCAATAGCCATTGGCAGTTTCAACTTGCTCAGCGATGACAGCGATTTCACCTTGCTCGGTGTATTTGACGGCGTTGTCCAGCAAGTTGGAAAGGATTTGCATTAGCGCTTCGGGGTCGGTGTGGACTGTTAAGTGGGGCTCTGCCCGCACCGTGACTTTCAACCCTTTCCTCTCAGCAACGGTTTTAAACCGCTCAACCACTTTCACCACACAATCGCTGATAGAAACCCTTTGCCAATGCCACTCCCTTCGCCCTGCTTCCAACCGTGCCAGTTCCAACAAGTTTTCCAACAACTTGCTCATTCGCTCTGCTTCGTCGGCGATGGCTTGCAGAAACTGATCTCGCACTTCTGGGTCATCTTTGCCACCCATCAAAAGCGCTTCCGTCAGTGACCGCAAGGTAGCAATAGGCGTTCGCAATTCGTGGCTGACATTGGCGACGAAATCCCGACGGATGCGCTCCAACCGCTTCAACTCCGTCAAATCACGGGCGACCAACAAAACGCCGATGCGTTTCCCGTCAGCAAACAAGGGCGTAGCGTAGGCGTCAAGAAAGCGTTCTTCGGGGTGAAGAAGTTGGACCTCGCCGAACTGTGGTGCTTGCGACCTCATCGCTCGTTGCATTAACTCAAGCAACCCAAAAGGAAGTTCCAACTCTGTCACCCTTCGTTCTGACAAATCTGGAGGTAAGCGAAACATCTGTGCAGCAGCAAGGTTGATTAACAGGACATTACCATGCTCGTCGGCAGCGATGACAGCCTCCGCCATTCGCTCTAAGATTGCCGTCAGGAGAACTCGCTCTCCCTTGAGTTCTCCAAAAGTTTTTTCCCACCGCTCCCACGCTGTAGCCAGCGCGTTTCCTAATTCGCCCAGTTCTTTCAACAAAAGGTCACTCGGTCTGTTGCCCGCTTTCAAGGCAGTTGAGATGTTCAGGAAAAGTTCAGTCAAGGGGTGAAGCGAGAGGGCAAAGAATACGAGGGCGACCATCGCCAGAACCGCTGTTATCGCCGCCACTTTCGCGAAAGGTATCTGGAGATACTGGGAGAGTGCCAGAGCGAAAATCCCTCCAGCCGAAAGGGACAAAATCAAACGAGAGAACAGGAATCGTGTCACCTTGTCCTTCATCTCACTTCACCTTTTTGCGCACCTAACATTATGCTGCCTCAGCGTGGTTTGGAAGGGCAAGCCGAGAACTTGAAAGTGCGAACTGAGGCACAACAATTTTGTGGTCGGTTGCGTTCTTGTGTGGGCTGTCGGAGAGATGTCACTCAACGAAACGGTAACCGATGCCCCTGACGGTGACGATTCGGCGTGGGTTTTTAGGGTCGGGCTCAATCTTCTCGCGGAGCCAATGGACATGGACATCAACAGTGTGAGGGTCAATGAACTCTTTGCCTCCCCAAACCAACTCCAAAAGTTGCTCTCGCGACATCGCCCGTCCTTTGTTGAGCATGAGGACTTTCAGCAAAGCGAACTCTTTGGGCGCTAACGGCAACTCTTTGCCATCCAGTTCCGCTCGGTGTTGGGCAACATAGAGGGTCAAGTTGCCACTTTGCAAAACTTCAGGTTCTTCAGGCATTACGGTCATCTTCGCTCGCCTCAGCAACGCTCTCACCCGCGCAATCAATTCACGCATTGAAAAAGGCTTGACAACATAATCGTCAGCGCCAAGTTCCAACCCGACGACCTTATCGTGTTCTTCGCCTCTCGCTGTCAAGATGAGTATGGGGACGGTGGATTTGGCTCGCAAGGTTCGGCAAACTTCCCATCCATCCAACTTCGGCAACATCAAGTCAAGGATGACCAAATCGGGCTTTTCTGTCAGCGCCAATCTCAAACCTTCCTGCCCATCTGTTGCGATGCGGACTTGAAAACCCTCTCGTTTGAGGGCATAAGCGATGGCTTCTGCCATTGCCACCTCGTCTTCAACGATGAGAATACGCTCGTTCACAGTGTTTCACCTCCGAGGGAGCAACCTCCTGCCTCTAAAACTCAACCGAGCGACTCTCTCGCCTCTCTGCTATCTCCAATGGTTTAGCACGATGAATTGGTTGGCGATAGGGATGCCAGAAGCCAGAAAGTTTTTGATTGCACGAACGATGTCATAGTCGCTCATGTTCTTGCTCAAATCTCGTTCAGCATAGACCGCTAAGATGCCCGCATGTTGTCGCCCTTGTGCTTGCCACGCTTCATGGAGTTGGTGGAAGTCGCGGGCATTACGGGTCAAGATAGGGTAACCCCTTTGAGAGCAGTAGGTCAAATGCTCCTCGTCGCTGAAGCCACTTGTTCCAATAGCCCTTGGGGAGACGACTATCCAACCTTCCCGCCGCAAGGCAATCAAAAGGTTTTTGTCCAAATCGTCGTCCAAGTAGATGGTGAAGTCAGAGGTTGATGCCATGTTGCTTCAGCCACTCCCGCTCCTCTTCCGCCTCCGCTTCCAGCAACTCCCGATGGTTCTCGTAATAGTCCAATGCCTCGTAAACTGCCTCAACGGGCAAATCATAATCCTGCGCCACTTCCTCAGGCGTCATCTTGTTTGCCCACATGGAGCAAAGCAAATGCCAGACAGACAAATTTCGCCCTTTGATGTAAGGCGTCTTGCGCCAGCGGTGGGGACGCCACTCAAGGTAGCGGTAACTGTTTTGCTGTTCGCTCATTTTCCTCACCCCGTTCAGTGAACAATTTTGCCATCCTCGCTATCTCCAGTGATTTAGGACGATGAACTGATTGGTGATGGGGATGCCGAAGGTCAGGATGTTTTTGATCGCCCGAACGATGTCATAGTCGCTCATGTGTTTGCTTGCATCTCGTTCGGCATAGACCGCCAAGATGCCTGCGTGTTGCTTCCCCTGTGCTTGCCATTGGTGATGAAGGGCAGAGAAATCGTCGGCATCTCTCGTCAGCAATGTATAGCCATGCTGAGCGCAAAATTCCAGATGCTCTTCGTCCCTCCACTTCAGGCTGCCGACATCACGCGGCGAGATAACTGTCCAGCCCTCACGCCTCAGCAGGGCAATCAACTGGTCACGGTCTAAGCATTCGTCCAGATAGATGGTGAAGTCAGACATTGATGCCATGTTCCCTCAAACGCTGCCTTTCCTCTTCCACTTCCGCTTCCAGCAACTCCCGATGCTTCTCGTAGTAGTCCAGCGCCTCGTAAACCGCCTCAACAGGCAAATCAAAATCTTGAGCGATTTCCTCTGGCGTCATTTTATTCGCCCACATTTGCTCCAATAAGTGCCAGACCCATATGCGTCTTCCCTTGATGTAGGGCGTTTTGCGCCAGCGGTGGGGACGCCATTCAAGGTAGCGGTAACTGTTTTGCCGTTCGCTCATTTTCCTCACCTCGTTGACAGAAATTATGTCGTATCGCCTTGCGAACTAAGTGACGAAGGAACGATAGCGATGTCTTGCACCAATGACGCTTCGTCTCCTGCGATGCGGTTTCCTTCGTTCACAATCGCTCAATTTCGGCAATCAACTCACGCACTCGCCTTTCAATTTCGTCGCGAACCTGCCTGAAAGCGGCTAAGCGAGTTTCTTCGCTGCCTTCAACTTTTGCAGGGTCGGGCAAATCCCAATGAATTTTCGGGACAGGCAAAGGCAAATGAGCGCACTCGGTATCTGCTTCACCGCAAACGGTCACAATCAAATCAACCGTTTTGGCAAATTCCAAGTCCAGAGGTTTAGGTCGTTGATGGGAAATGTCAATGCCTTTCTCAGCCATGACGGCAACTGCTAAAGGGTGGACGGATTCTTTTGGGTGAGTTCCTGCGCTGAAGGCTTCTATGCCCATCGCCTTAGCGAAACCTTCTGCCATCTGGCTGCGGGCTGAATTGCCCGTGCAAACGAACAAAATTCGTTTCGGCATATCTCATCACCTCGTTCAGTTCGCCTGCGTTGATTTTGTCGCAGGGGCACTGACTTTGGGTTTGGCTTTAAACGAACCTTAACGCTGCCTTGAAACGAATTTGAAGCCCTGCAAGGCAGACTGAAGGTGGAACAAAAACCTTGAAGGAGGTTGATGGTCATGCTGAAACGATGGCGCAAAATGGTCGGTGCCGCTTTGGTGGGCGTTACGGCAGCGATGACGGTTTTCACCGTTTCGGTTGTCAGCCAAACTCAACTTTCAGGCTCAGTCAAGATTGACGGTTCGTCAAGCGTCTACCCCTTGACCGAAGCCGTTGCCGAGGAGTTCCAAAAGCGTTTCCCTCGCGTCAGGGTCACTGTCGGCATTTCTGGAACTGGTGGAGGGTTCAAGAAGTTTGGTCGTGGCGAAACGGACATCTCCAATGCATCCCGTCCAATCCGACCGATTGAAGACGAAGAATGCCGCAAGAACGGCATCGCTTACATTGAGTTACCAGTAGCCTATGATGCCCTTGCTGTTGTCGTCAACCCTGCCAACAAATGGTGCGATTACTTGACCGTTGAGGAACTCAAGCGAATTTGGGAGCCTGAGGCTCAAGGGAAAATTGTCAACTGGTCGCAAGTGAGGAAAGGCTTCCCTAACCGACCGCTGAGGTTGTTCGGTGCAGGTGCCGACAGCGGAACTTACGACTTCTTCACCGCTGCCATCGTCGGCAAGGAGCACGCCAGCCGAGGTGATTACACTGGGAGCGAAGACGACAATGTTTTGGTGCAGGGGATCGCATCCGACCCTAATGCCCTTGGCTTCATTCCTTTCGCTTACTACGCTGAAAACCAAAAACGCTTGAAAGCAGTAGCAATTCAATGCCAGTGCCATAACAACGGCAAACCTTGTCTCCCGTCGGAAAAGGCAGTCATTGAAGACCGCTACCACTTGGCTCGCCCGCTGTTCATCTATGTCAACCGAGAGGCTGCCAACCGACCTGAAGTGCGAGCCTTTGTGGAGTTTTACCTGCAAAACGCTGGGCGGTTGGCGAAGGAAGTCCACTATGTCCCGCTTCCAAAGCGCGCTTACGATTTGGCGATGGAACGCTTCAAGAAGCGAATCGTCGGTTCAATGTTCGGTGCGAAGGGCTCACAAGTTGGTGTGAGCATTGAAGAGTTGCTGGCAATGGAAGCGAAGAAGACGAAGTGACCTCAAGGGTTGCCACGCCGCCACCGTGCCGCCTCCCTGCCCGCCGCTTTGCGGGCTGCCAGCGAAAGGCTGGCAGCCTTCTTGTTTTACTGCCTTCAAAAACTGCCGACAAGTGCCAAAATTGTGTGCAGTAAATCAGCAAAGCCTAAAAGCGGAAAAATGGGGGCGAGAGGAAAATGGCAGAGGAACTTTTGGTGTGGCTGAACGGAGAGTTAGTTCCGAAGTCGCAAGCGAAGGTCTCGGTTTTTGATCACGGGTTTTTGTATGGCGACGGCGTTTTTGAAGGCATACGGGCATACAACGGCAAAGTTTTCATGCTTGACGAACACTTAGACCGACTTTACGACAGCGCCAAATCAATTTGGTTGACAATCCCGCTGAGCAAGGAACAGATGAGAGAAGCCATTTTGCAGACTTTGCGAGCCAACAAACTCAGGGACGCCTACATCCGTGTCGTTGTCAGTCGGGGTGAGGGCGACTTAGGTTTGGACCCGCGCAAGTGTCCCAAGCCCAACATCGTCATCATCACCGACAAAATTGAGTTGTTCCCCGAAGAACTTTACGAGCGCGGAATTGAGATGGTGACGGTTTCTGTGCGCCGCAATTCGCCACAAGCCCTGAACCCAAACATCAAGTCCCTCAACTACCTGAACAACATCCTTGCGAAAATTGAAGCCATCAATGCAGGCAAACCTGAAGGTTTGATGTTGACCCTTGACGGCTATGTGGCTGAAGGGACTGGCGAGAACATCTTCATCGTCAAGCGCGGCGAACTCTTTACCCCGCCAGCATACATGGGCATCCTGAAGGGAATTACGAGGCAAGTGGTCATGCAGTTGGCGAAGGAAGAAGGAATTCCTGTCCACGAGGCTGTCTTGACACTCCACGATGTTTACACTGCAGACGAATGCTTCATAACTGGCACGGCTGCAGAGATTGTGCCTGTGGTCAAACTTGATGGGCGGGTAATCGGTGACGGCGTTCCGGGACCGATAACGAAAACCCTCATCCAAAAGTTCAGGCAATACACCCAACAAGCGGGCGTGCCGATTGAATGATGGCGGCATGACTGAAACCTTTGATCGGCGGCAGGCGTCTACACCTATAGGCTCAAAAACGCGCACAAAATGCTGCTAAAGCCCTTTCCTTATGGGATTGGACATGGCAAACTTTTAAGCGAAGGTGGTGGCAGTGAGGTTGCCATCATCTCAGGCGCTCGTTTTTTGAGCGCCGGCAAAGGAGAGACCTAAGATGTTATGGGAGCGTTACACTGAACGGGCGCGCAAAGTCATGTTGCACGCTGAGGATTGGGCGATAAGGTTGCGTTCGCCCTACATTTCGTCCGAGCACATTTTGCTCGGGCTTTTGGAAGAGGAAGATACCCTTGCCGTCCAAATACTGGAGCGGCTCGGTGTTGACATTCACAGGCTGAGGGCGGAACTGGAAAGTCAATTGAGGGCTCAAGCCCCAGCCCATCCGCCCGTCGGTTCGCCAACTTTGACATCTCCAGCAAAGCAGGTTCTCATCCGCGCTGCCGATGAGGCACGGTCAATGAACGATAGCCACATTGACACTGCCCACCTGCTTTTGGGGTTGCTGAAGGAGAAGCAAGGACTGGCAGCGAAAATCCTCGCCAAATACAATGTCCGCTACGAGGATGTCCGAAGGCGAATTTACGACTTGAAAGCCGAAGCCGAAGGTCCAACACCCCACTTCCGCAAGCGGACTAACACCCCAGCCCTTGACGCCTTCAGCCGTGATTTGACTCAATTGGCTATTGAGGGCAAGTTGGACCCAGTTATCGGTCGGGATGCCGAAATTGAGCGGGTCATCCAGATTCTTTGCCGCAGGACCAAAAACAATCCTGTCTTGGTCGGAGACGCTGGTGTCGGCAAGACTGCCATTGTGGAAGGCTTAGCCCAGCGAATTGTCAACCGAGAAACTCCGGAAATTTTGCAGGACAAACGGCTCGTCGCCCTTGATTTGGCTGCTATAGTTGCCGGCACAAAGTATCGCGGTGAGTTTGAGGAACGAATGAAGCGCATAATGAACGAGATTCGCCAGTCGCAAGGGCAAATCATCGTCTTCATTGACGAGTTGCACACCATTGTCGGCGCCGGTGCAGCGGAAGGAGCGATAGATGCCTCCAACATCCTCAAACCTGCTTTGGCTCGCGGCGAACTTAGATGCATCGGAGCCACAACTTTGGAGGAATATCGCCGCTACATTGAAAAGCACTCCGCTCTGGAACGCCGATTCCAGCCTGTCTATGTCTCGGAGCCAACTCTGGAGCAAACGATAGAAATCCTGCGCGGCTTGAGAACGACCTACGAGACTTTCCACCATGTCCAAATTGATGACCGCGCCTTAATCGCTGCTTCAAGGCTCGCTCAGCGTTACATCACCGACCGCAGGTTGCCCGACAAAGCCATTGATGTCCTTGACGAAGCGTGCGCCAGGGTCAAACTCCGCCATTCCTCACCGCCCCGAGAAATTCGCACCCTGAGTCAAGATATAGAGAGGCTGAAAGGGGAGAGGGATAGAGCCATTCAGGAAGGCGACTTTGAGCGAGCCAACATCTTGCGACAGCGCATCCAAAACCTGCAAGAGCAACTGGAAGAACTCCACCAAGAGTGGCGGGAGCGTTCCATGGAAGATGTCCCAACCGTCACCGAAGAGGATGTCGCAAAAGTCGTCTCTGAATGGACAGGAATCCCAGTTTCGCGGCTCACAGAGGACGAGACGAAGAGGCTGCTCAAGATGGAAGACTTCCTCAAGCAACGGGTTGTCGGTCAAGATGAAGCGATAAGTGTCGTTGCGCGAGCAATTAGAAGGGCAAGGGCTGGTCTCAAAGACCCGCGCCGACCGACAGGCGTTTTCGTGTTCCTCGGTCCGACAGGTGTCGGAAAGACTTTGTTAGCAAGGGCATTGGCGGAATTTCTGTTCGGAACTGAAGATGCCCTCATCCGCATTGACATGAGCGAATACACCGAACCCCATACTGTCTCGCGACTTGTCGGCGCACCTCCTGGTTATGTCGGCTACGAAGAGGGAGGTCAATTGACAGAGGCGGTTCGTCGTCGCCCCTTCTGTGTCGTCCTCCTTGACGAATTTGATAGAGCCCACCCTCAAGTCACTAACATCCTTCTGCAAATCATGGACGAAGGTCGCTTGACAGATGCTCAAGGGCGAACGGTGGACTTCAGGAACGCCATCATCATCATGACCAGCAACATCGGCTATCGCGGTTTCCAACACGAATTGAGTGAGTCTCGGCTCGGCTTTAAGCCTGAGACTGATGAAGCGTTGGAGCGGAAAGTCTTCATTGAGATGGATAAGCGGATGCGCAAACTTTACGAGGAACGGTTCAGCGCTGAGTTCCGCAACCGAGTGGATGAGGTCATTGTCTTCAAGCCGTTGCAGCGAGAACATGTGCTCCAAATCGTTGACATTGAACTTCGCCCTGTCCGGGAGGAACTGGCTCAAAAGGACATCAGGTTGGTGCTCACAGATGCTGCGAGAGAGAGGCTTGCCGACCTTGGCTACGACAAGTATTATGGGGCTCGCCCCCTCAGGCGGACAATTCAAAACTATGTGACCGACCCGCTCTCAGAGAAAATCCTCGCTGGCGAAGTCCGAGAGGGTGACACTGTTATCGTTGACTGTGACCCGACCACAGGCGAAATTGTCATCAAGGTCGGGACAATGGAACTTGCTGGAGTGGGAAGCCCAAAGGAACTCAGCGCCAACTGAACTTAAGACCCGCTCAATTTTGAACAGGTGGTTGAATTGCGTGGCGGGACTTCACTTCACCCTTCGCTTGCTTATCCATTCGCCAATTCGGCTCATCAAATTCCCAAGCCAATCAGGTGTTTTCACTAAGGGCATCTCGTAGCCGCAATTGGGGCATTTGATTAAAAGGCGACAGCCGCCGCGAAGGGGACAACTCTGACAAACGGTTGACCGTGCCTCCTCAACAGGAAACTGAAACCCGCAAAGTTGACAAGTCACTTTTGTGTCCTTTTCGGTCATTTCTTTCACCTTACACGAAGTTGTGCGTTGCGGGTTGAGCGTTGAGATTTTGGCGGCGAACTCAAACTTCAACAACCGCCGAACAAGCAGCACAACTTTTGACCCTATTTTGCTGCGTGCGGTTTCATTTGGAATTGGCGCTCGTCAAGTAATTTGCCAGCCAATCGGCGATGGGCTCAAGGTCAAAAGACCACCAGCCTTGCGGGTCACCGATTTGAAAGAGGGTGACGCCGATCACTTCCTTGTCTTTCCGCAACTCTGAGTCAAACCACTGTAGCCACCTTTGAAACTTCTCGCTATCGCCGCGAGCGCGCCACCCGTCAGTTTTGGGGTTTCCTGCCCTGTCAATTCCGCCCTCGGTCAGAATGAGGGGGATGTCGGCGATGTCAGGGTGTCGGCTTTTCAGGAACTCATAAAACAGCCTGTATCGCAGCGAATACCACCGCTCAACGCTCAAATCGGTCGTGTATTCCAGCGAGTAGGCGTGATAACTCCAAGCCCCGCAAAATTGCTTTGCCGCTCTCAACGCGGGAACGAAGGCATCAAGTTTGGCGAAAATTTCGTCAACAGTTCCTGGTGGATTGCCGACAGCGATGCTGCCAACGCAAGGTCTGAATCCCGCAGACGCAATTCGCTTCGCCAACTGCACCCAAAACTTGCCGAACCACCTTGCTGCTTCAACGCTTTCCCAAGTTGGGGTGTTCTCACCTTCGTTCGGTCCCTCCAAAAAGTCAACTAACTTTCGGTCGGAAGGAGAAAGGGCATTGACGGCGGGTTCAAGCACTTTTCGCCAGAAATCGTCGGCGCTCGCTACTGGGTCATCGGAGATGCTGTAGCGAACTTGTGGCGTTCGCTCCCAAACCCTCATGACCACGATGCCTCTCGGATAGCGGCGCTTGTAGTCGCGCATCGCTTCAACCATTTGGCTGTTCGCTTGAGGGTCAAGGACTTTGATGACGCGTGGACCTGCAGCGATGATTTTCTTCGCTCCGTCAGTGTAGCGCCCAATGAGGTGGATGCCCAACTTGCTTTGGGAGAGCGGCTCAAAAATTAGCAGTGCCACCAACCACCACATTCGCGTTCGCCTCCCTTTGCAACTTTCTGTGCAAGCCTATCAAAACAAAGTGCCTTGCGTCGCTGAAGTTTTAGGTGGTTCAAGTGGGCGTTGGCGAGCATGAAGGTGAGCAAGCCGAAGTGGCTCGGGGATTCGTTGTCCTTGTTTTGTGCACTTCAGCACAAAATCAACGGCTGTATCCAGCGAAACTTTGTGACCGACCGAAACATAGAGCGGAGGGCTTCCCTTTTTCGTCCTCACAACCATGCCCAGAATGCGACCGTCTATAGGGTCACGAAGCGGAGTCATTGAACCTTCTTCTTCGTCCACTTCACTGGCTTGACCGTAAAGCCTACTTTTGGCACAACCGATTGACGGCAAATCCAACAAAACGCCCATGTGGCATGCCAAACCGAAGTGTCTTGGATGGGCTCTACCTTGAGCGTCAAAGAGTGCTATGTCTGGGTCATGACGGAGTTGCTCAAAGGCTTTCAAAACTGCTGGGCTCTCCCGAAAAGCCAGCAATCCGGGGACATAAGGGAAAGTCACGGGAACGATTGCCCTCGCAACCTCAACGAGTTCCAGTTCAGGGAAAGTCAACACGCAAACAACTGCTTGCATTTGGTCGTTGCCAATTTGGTGGACATCCGCGCCGGCGATGTATCGCACTGTCTCAGGCAAATCGTCTTCCTCAACGACTTTCGCCGACAACTCCCACTGAAGCCTCATGGCTTCCTCAACTGTCAAGTCCCATCGGTGCGTCAGTTTAGCCTTCATCGCTTAACTCCCCCTCTCTCGTTGCTTCGGTCATGAAATGTAGCACCGCTGAAATCACCTTGGAGCGAACATGCGACAAAATAGCGGTCGGGCAAGAGCGCCGAAAATCGAATGTGGGAGAGGTGAGGTAAATGGAAATTCGCGACATCCAAACTGCAGTTATAGAAGCCAACTACGATTGGACGATTGTCAAGGTCATCACCGACGAAGACATCATCGGCTACGGCGAATGCTTCTTTGCTCCCGGGTTGACGAAAGTCATCCACGAATTGAAGCCACTGTTGATCGGTGAGGACGGACGAGACATTGACAGATTGTGTCGTTTGTTGCGAGAGGCGGGAGCAACCTCAGGCTCGGGAACAGGTGGGATAATCCTCCACGCTATCGCTGGCATAGAGACAGCCTTGTGGGACGCTTATGCCAAGTGGTTGGATGTCCCGCTTTTCCGACTCTTCGGCGGAGCGTTCAGGAAGCGAATCCGAATTTACGCCGACTGCCACGCCGGTGAAGGGTTGGCAAGCCTATCGTCAATCTGCACTCCCCGAATCCCTTGGTGGATGAGCAGGTCGGGAGAAACGGAGAACTTTTACGAAATCCACTTCCGCGCTCACGGCGGTTTGAAAGAGGAGGCTCAAGAGCCTGTGAACCTGCAAGCCTATGCCGAACGAGCAAAGCGAGTCAAGGAGATGGGCTACACTGCCCTCAAGTTTGATGCAGACATCCCAAATGCCTACATGCGCGACGAGTTCAACCGATGCCTTGACAACCTTGAAATTGACCTGATAGCGAGCGTGGTTGAAGCGGTGCGGGAAGCGGTCGGGGACGATGTTGACATAGCCATTGACTGCCATTGGCGCTTTTCGCCAGAAAGCGCAGTCAGGCTTGCGGAAGCGGTTTACCCTTTCAAGTTACTTTGGCTTGAAGACCCAACTCCGCCTGATAGCATTGATGCGCTTGCACAAGTTACTCGCCGTTCGTCTGTCCCGATTGCGACTGGTGAGAACCACTACACGCGCCAACAGTTTTACGACTTGATTGTGCGCGGTGGCATCCAAATTGCTGCCCCCGACTTTCAAAAGACTGGGCTTTTGGAAGGCAAACGCATCGCTGACCTTGCAGAAACTTTTGCCATCCCAGTTGCTCCCCACAACATTTCAAGTCCTATCGGCACGATGGCGTCGGCGCACTTGTGCGCCACCATCCCTAATTTCCTCGCCCTTGAGCATCACGGGATTGATGTGCCTTTCTGGGAGGAATTAGCGCTTGGCTGGGACGGTCCGATAATCCGAGATGGCTACATTGAATTGGACGAGGAAAAGCCGGGCATCGGAATTGAACTCAACGAAGATGCTGCCTACCGCTACCGCCGAAAAGACGAACCTTTCTTTGACCGATTGGTGTGAGGTGTGACGGAAATGGCGATACTCGTGACGGGCGCTTGCGGTTTCATTGGTGCGTGGGTCGTCAAAAACTTGTGCGAGCGAAACTTGCCCGTCGTCTTGACAGATTTGAAGCGGGACGGAGCGAGGCTTTCAGTGCTTGTGCCCGAATGGGAGGCGTTGCCTTTCGTTGAAGGCGACATCACTGAACCAAACTTTCTCGTTAAGGTCGCTGAGCAATTTTCCGTTGAGCGCATCATCCATTTGGCGGCTTGGCAAATACCTCTCTGCCGAAAAGACCCAGTTGGCGGCGCGATGGTCAATGTCATCGGGACGCTGAGGGTCTTTGAAGCGGCGAAGCAACTTCAAGGGCAAATTAGGCGAGTGGTTTACGCAAGTTCCGTCGCTGTCTTCGGTCCACCTGAGATGTATGCTCAGACGCCAATTCCTGAAAATGTGCCTTTGAAGCCAGTGACCCACTATGGTGCGTTCAAAGTTTGTAACGAACTTTGCGCCAACGCTTAT
>Ga0071330_1064300_pt1 | contig 29241 bp, 31 predicted proteins | sample GBScel77sediment_FD_63802 | JGI IMG/M metagenome (GOLD analysis project Ga0071330, IMG submission 63802) | Hot spring sediment microbial communities from Great Boiling Spring, Nevada - Cellulolytic enrichment Sediment 77C v2 (version 2) | ecosystem: Environmental > Aquatic > Thermal springs >...
TATGCAATTTGTAGAAAGAGAACCTTCTTTAATCCTGCTTTTTCTAAGTTCCCTGTTCTGGAGGTCTCTCATGTTTAATTCCTATTTTCTGATAGTTGATTCCTTTTAAGATTTTTTTTATTGTGTAGACGTTTTTTTGTTCTTTGTTAGTGCAGTTCTGATAATTTTTTATAGAAGAGGTAAGACTAAGGACTTTAACTTAATGAGATTTGAAAACGTCATTTGAGAGCTGTTTTAGACTAAATTTTTTTAGAAAATTTACAAAGATCACGTAGTTATTAGTATGCATTTGTACCTCATACGTTAATGAATCATAGAGTCCTCTTATCTTTTCTTCTTTTCTTTTGAAGAAAATATAGCCTTTTTCTTTTAAGGTTAGTACGTCTGTGTTTGTTAAGTACCCAGGAATTATAAAATCGGCTTTAGTAATAACGCTTAAGGTGTCATTGTCAATTTGTACGTGATTTTCGGATTTAGGTTTAAGAAATACAAAAAGGGCTAGACGTGATTTAACCGTGTATTGTTCAAATTGGTCCTCAGGTATTAATACAAAATATTCATCTGGTCTTAGAACGACGTTTAATACGTCGTCCTTTTTAGACAACTTTCTTGTGGAAACGTTAATTATCCTTTGTTTGTTGTCAACGTTTAGAACTACGTCCCCACCATCATATCCACGAGTGTAGACTTTCTGTTTTTCACAAATTTCAACGTTTTTAAACTTGGACAATATAAATTTTGATAATACAAACTTACACACTTCTTCACCTAGCAACCCAGTCCAGCTCTTGTCAAATCTTGTAGCACTAGTTTCGTAGTGCATTCGCTTGTATTTACGTAAAGCCTCTTCTTTGACTGATCTTATGAACTCTAACGCTAACTTGTACTCTGCATTAAAGATGATCTCACCTACGTAAGCATAAGTACCCAAAACGTTTTCCTCGTTAACCAAGCGAACTTCTGATATCTTTTCAAAATTGAAAACTTGCATTCTTAATCATCATTCTTTTTAATCTTTTTATTGATTCTTTTATGTAATTACTAGATACGTCACAACCGTAAAAGTTTCTACCTGTCTCGACTGCTGCAATTGCCGTATTTCCCACTCCCATAAATGGATCAAGCACGTTTTCGTGTTTGTAAGTAAATAGTTTTATTAGTCTTTTAGGCAATTCTACGGGAAATGGAGCTGGATGTTTTTTGTCGCTAACTGGAGGAATAAACCATGCAGAAGTCGTAAACGTTTTAAATTCATCAGCGGTGACGTTGGTTGAGTTTTGTTTTTTGTATTTACCTTCTTTTTTAGCGATTAAGATGAACTCGGTGATTGGTCTAATGTGTGGCGATACAGGTGACAACCAAGATCCCCAAGCTGTGCTTCTTCCAGCAACACTGATGGCTTCTTTTTCATTTTTAGCTTTTATCCAAACAACGTAATCTATTACTTCGAATCCTGCTCTTTTTAGTACGTTTTCGAATACGCTTGTTAAGAGGATTCTTTTCCCCTCGTATTTTATAAGTAGTGGGAAGTTTACAGCCACTCGCCCTCCTGAAACTATCTTTGGATTTATTTTTGCAAATATTTCTGTCAACCATTCCTGGTATTCTGTGATTTCTTTGTTGTCGTAGTAGTTGTCATATCTTATGTTACAATTGTAAGGAGGAGAGGTGACGACGAGGTGAATACTGTTGTCTCTAAGCAAGTTTACGTAATCTTTAACATCCCCACAAAAAACATCCAAGTAAGATTCTCTGACGTGTTCCTGAAAGTGTAGTTGTGTATTAAGTAAGGTGTTTCTTCCTATTGTTTCAGCAGAGCTTAACTTTTTTTTGCTAGACTGCTTGTACTTAAAGGAGCTAACCAAGTCAAACTTTGACATTAATACCTCCTAGTGAGTCAAAAAGAGAGGTTGTCCATAAAGTAGAGCTTTTTGACATTATTAGGTTTTTAAATTTCTTTTAATTTTTCTTAGCAACTTGTAAAGTTAAACTGCGTTCCCATAATATCTTTTTTATTCTACCTTACTTTTTGGAAAAGGGAACCTTACGACAACGTTATAGCCCTTAGCAGCAAGATTTTGTGCAATTGCACCTTGAAAACTTCGGTGTTAACTTCTCTAAGTTGAGAAGTGTTTTTTACTTCAACGAAAACGTTTTTGTACTTCACTTTTTTTGTCACGTCAAGAAAGATAGTATCACTCATCTTGTAGTTTGTGTAAAGATTGCGATATTCTATAGCCTCGGGAATGGTTGCACACCCTGCGATTTGTAAAAGCAACGCAATACCAACTCCGACAGCTATTAGTCGTTTAGTCGTTTTCGTTTCTACCTTCACAAACACCTCCTCCTGTTTTTTTAAATTTTAAGAGAATTTTAAGAGTTTTGAGGAAGGTCAAGTGCCGTTACTGGAACGACCTCGTCTGGTGCTAAGTGCAAGTGCAAAAGCTTGTCCTTCTTTAGCAACAAGAGCTTGGTCTTGCAAACGTAGTTTTTCCCCTTAATGGTTACGTCTTCCAACACGAAGTATTCTCCTTCAATTCCCAAAAGTCTTCCCTCGTACAACGCTCCCAAAGTTTGAACGACTACTGCTTTGTCGAAAAGATCTCCTAACCCCTTACGAGGTTTTCTTTGTTGGTTTTGTTGGTTCTGACGTTGAAGTTGGTAGCGCTGTTGGTCGCGTTGCTCGCGTTGTTGCTGATCGCGTCGTTGAAGAACGTTTTCGTTAAGATCTTTCCTTTCTCGAAAGACTTCTTTTCTAGGTAAAACGATTTTTTTAACGCCCTGCATAAACCCTCCTTCTGCAATTTTTACGTAACCTAAACTAAGAAAGGCTTACACTTTCTTCGAAAAATTTTATCTCTTCTTTAGTCGTTTCTTCCTTTCCTTCACTCTCTATTACTTTCTCTATTGCTCTATCGAGAGCGCACGTTAAATCGTTAAACAGCTTTTCTTCGTTTTCTTTAAGGTATTCTAATCTTTTTTTTATTTCCTCTTTTTGCTCTTCAGTTATTAAAGAAGAAAAGTTGGAACGCAAGAAGTAAAAAGACTTAACGTAATCCATTCTAGTTCTCAACCACTTAGGAAAGGAATTCTTTATTTCCTCAATAAGATCTTGCCATACTTGCTCTCTAACTTCTTTTTTTCCCACTCTCTAACACCTCCTTCTGTGCTTAGTTAATAACAACATAACGACAAACTGCCGTTAATTGCCGTAATAAGCGACTAGTGAAAACGCACCAGCTCGTCTTTTTCGGCAAACGCTTCCATTGCCGTCCCTAACAAAATGCTAACCAACTTCAAAAAAACTTCTCTCGGACAAGTCTCGTAAACGGCACGTAATCCCTTTTCCAAAATCTCGTACAGCTCCGCAAAGCTTTTAAGTTCTATCCCGTAAACCAAAACTTTGGTTAACGTCCAAGGATGAAAGATTCCTTTTGAGTAAGCAAAATCAGCTTGCATCACGTTTTCTAAAAGCAAGTAGCGTAAAGCGTACTTTAAAACGAGTGCCCACGCTTCAGGACTGAGTTCTTCTTTAGAGTCGACTTTTCTAAAAAAAGAAGCCGTTTGAAACAGCCAATTTATTACTTCCTTTTCGTTCTCGAAGTTTATTTTCACGTCCTTCATCTTTTTAAAAACTTCTTCCCAATCAACTGACACTCTCGTTTCACCTCCTTTAGTTTTTTAACTCTCACTTAACTTCTTACTGCTTCTTATTAATTTAATGCTTCTTATTAATTTAATTAGTGTGTACCTCAAAAAGCAAAAATTAGACGAGAGCAAAAACGAAAAAAATCAATCCGTCTTACACCTAAAACCTTGATTTTTCGAGGAGTTCAAAAAAACGTAAGACTGTAGAGTGGTTTACGCTATTTAATTATCAACCGACGAAAAACTTTAAAGCAACGTAAAAAAGTGTCGAAAAGTAAAAGAAAGCTTAAAAGCGAAAACTTAAACGCAATCGTGCTCCCTCGAGGAATAAAAAGAATTCGCTTAAAAGTTAAGGTACCAATCACTGAAACTTTCCAAGAAAAAGAACGTCTTTTGGAACTGTTAGAAGGACCAAAGACTAAAGAATCCCTCCTTTTAAAGTTAAAAACGATTAAGTTTTGTCAAGAACGAGGAGTTAAGGCTACGATAAAAACTTTTAAAGTTTCAAGAGCTACCGTTTACAGGTGGAAAAAAGAATGGGAAAAAAACGGGAAAAACTTAGAAACTTTAATTACTCAAGTTTTTTTTAGAAGAAAAAGAAAGTGGCATTTTGAAGTAGTAAGCTTTTTAACAGAACTAAAAAAGTTACGTCCAGAACTAACGAAAACTCAACTCAAAAAACTTTGCTACGAGTTTTGTCAAAAAAGAAACTTAACTCCTCCTTCTGATTCAACGATAAAAAGAATTTTGAAGTACTTGGAAAAAAGAGAAAGCTTAGAAAAAACTTTCGTTTAAAAGTTTTCAAAAGAAAAAACTCGTTATCTTAAAATTCAAAACGTAGGTACACTACTTATATATGAAAAACTTAGTCGTTGGCGTTGATCCAGGGAAAAAAGGCGGTATTTGCTTTCTCGACTACGAGAAAGGTCGAGTCGTTTACCTTGACACTTTACCTTCTACCCCACGTGAAACGGCAAAGCTCTTCAAAAAGTACGAAAAACGCGTAAAACTCGTCGTTCTCGAAAAACAGTGGGCTCGTCCTCGTCAAGGAGTCGTTTCTACCTTTACGCTAGCTAACTGCTACGGCGTGCTTCAAGGTATACTTGCTTCACTAAACTTGCCTTACGTTACTCCCGCCCCAACTTCTTGGCTTTGCTTCTTTTTTGGAAAAGACGGACTTAAAGGCAGAAAAGTCGTAAAAAAACTAAGCTTAGAAAAAGCAAGAGAACTTCATCCCTACGTCGAAGCAAAACACGACGGACACTCAGACGCACTGCTCATCGCAGAATTTGGAAGAGCACTGCTTCTAGACGAAAAACTTAAAAAAAAGTACGTTCAAAACGAAAACCGCAATCGAAGATCGTCAAAAAAAGAAAAAAAACGCTCAAAAACACTTTCTTAAAAATTCAAAAAACTTTACCAAGTTCGCGACAAAGCTTTGTAACACACGCGTTTTTCAAAAGCTCTCTACTTGGTTAAACAAAAAAACCATCGTAAATCCGTACGGAATTCGTTCTACCTACTCTTGGTGCTAAGAGAGAAGTCGTAACAGAACCTCACTAAATTTTACAAAACGTTTTTAATTTTTGAGATTTTAAAAAGCTTAAAGCGACGCCTTTAACGCACGCTTTTCAAACCTAGACGCTGAAACGGTTTCACGCTCCTCCTGTTGAGGTTGAAGCTCTCTTCCCGAAGCCAAACTCTTAACCACTCTCTTTACCGTAAAAAGACTAGGAACGTCTCCCCTTTTAAAGTAGTTCTCGTAAAGCACGTAAAGAGCTTCCTTCACGACTGAATCTGCTTCTGCTGAGTTTTTTACTTGCTTTCTCACTAAAGCCTCAAGTCCTTTGAAAGAAAATTCTTTAACGACGTCGTCAACTCGAACGAGAGGCTTTTGCTTCGCAAGAGACAAAACCTTTAAACCCTTAACGCTTGTACCGTTTTTTTCGTCGTCTTCTCTTCTCTTCCCATTCTTACGTTGTTTTCTCAAAAGATTGACAAAAGCCTCTACGCTTACTTCTAAACCTTCTTTCTCGTCAAAAGTTAAGTTATTTTGCACGAAGTCGACGAGCTTTTCTACGGAAAAAACGAATTGCTTACCGTCGTTTTCGTCGATAAGAACGAAAACTTGGAAGTTACAGTCGTAAACTAAGACCTTTCCGTTTTTGTCGTAAACGACTTGCTTTGCCATAACCCTACCTCCTTTTTAAGGAATTTAGCTCTTTTTAAGGAATTTAGCTTAACGAGGACTACGAAAACGCTTCTTTAAGTTTTCTTTTTCGCGACTTCTTTCAGTTAAACTTCTCTCAACGTCTTCTATTACGTTACTTATCTCATTCAAATCGTCCGACCTTTTTGTTCTTTCTAACATTACGAAATTACTTCCCTTTTTAAAAATTAAACGGTCGTCTCGTACTTCTACTTCAACTTCTTTTTCAACTAAAAAGCTTTCTAGCGTTTTTTCTGCTTCCTTAAGTTTTTTAATTGCTTTCTTAAGTTTTTCTAAGTTTCTTAACTCTTCTTCGTAAAGCTTTAACTTTAGTAACTTCCCTTCTACCTCGTAGTAACCAACACTTATACCGTACCAGTCTTCTGCTTTCTTTATCACTTTTAATCCCTCTTTTTCGATTAAAGAAAAAGCTCTTTCTTCAGCTTGCCTCTTTTCCTGCTCTACCTTAGCGAGGTACTCTTCCACTAAAGCGTCCCACTCTGGATACGCTCCCTCAGAAGAACTTACGAAAACTGGAAACACTGCCATAGCCTTAGCACAACTTCTTTGAGGATTGGAGTCTAAAAAGAACAGCTTATTCATTTCTTTCAAAAACTCTTCCTGTTCTTCTTCACTAGCAAAGTTAGACCAAGTGTAACTTTCGTTTTTTGCCTTGGCTAAAAAACTCTCTCTTTCTTCTTGAGTCCTAAAAAGCAAGTATTCAGCTGGAACGTAGCCGCGCAACCTTATTACCTCCTCAGAAATTAGTTCTTCACCAACGTCTCTCACGGGCGCAGGAAGTTTCTTTTTAGCAAAAACGGCAAATCCCCAAACGCTTGCACCGACGAACACCTCGTCCGGAGGAGAAACGACGCAAAAACGAGAAAGAACGTTACTATACGACGACAAGAGCAAATTCTTCATCTCACTCGCAGAAGAAGCTTTCTTAAACTCTTCTGCAACTTTCTTAACTTCTTCTTCTATTAACGTCCTAACCTTTGACATCTTTCGCACCTCCTTCTTTTTTTATTTCTTACGTACCTCTTTTTACCGTCTCTTTCTAGAGACGCCTTTCGTTACCTTCAAGTAAAAGTTTTTCTGCAAGTCGTTTTAACGCTTGCTTCTCGATCTTGAACTTCTTTACTTCGTTCTATTTTTGCTTCCTCACTTTGCTTTTCTTTTATTACTCTTTCTACCTCGTCCAAACTAACGCAATAAACTTTAGAAACGACCTCCAAAGGTTCCCCCGCAAGATAAGCTTGGTAAATTAACTCTTTTTTCACCTCGTTTAGCTTTTCTTTCCACTTAATTACTTTATCCCAAAAATCCACTTTGTCCTCCTGCTTAAAATTAGACTTTCTTAAACTTAGACTTGCTAACTTCTTTGTAAACGTCGTAAAAGTTAATTCTCTTCAAAAGCATGCTCACCTCTTTTTCACTTAATCCCTTTTCTCTCACCTCTTCTTTAATTTTTTCTACGTGCTTCAGTAAACCTTCTCTTACGCCGTTGTTCGTAATGGCTTTGCAAAGCTTTTCTTTAACTTCTTCGTAAACCTTTCTCTTCCTTACGTCTCTCTCGTAAATGCTCTTCACTATTGAGACGACCTCCCTTTCTGGCAAGGGAGGATCGTTGTTTCTGTTTACCGCAAGCAAAATAGACAACACTTCTTCAAACTCGAGACCGTCGTAAAACAAAGATCCCGCAAGCCTCGTTACAGACACGTTTCTTCTACCTTCTGGAACGCCTTTGTAGAGTTCTCTTAAGGCCTCTGGCTCGTTTTTTCTCACGTAGTAAACCGCAAGCTTGTCTCTTACTACCGAAAAGTCGGCAAGATCGTGCAATATCCCCTTTTTTACGCTTTTCATCGGAGGAATTAACCATTCGTATCTAAACTTCAAGTCCTTGTGATAATAACTTCTCGGCAAGGTACCAAGAGAACCGTCTCCCTTAAACTCAACTCCTTCTTCTAAACGCATGCTTCTTACTCCTTCAGAACCGACGTCGTAAGGATACCTGAAGTAAAACTGATAACCTCTCTTGGTAACGACGATCCAAGTGTTTACCTTCTCTAAGTAAGAAGGAACTTCCTTTTTGTCTACGTCTATAACGACCACTTTAGACGGACGTCCTAAAACGACTGCAACGTTTGCTCCACTGAACTTAGTAAAAAGCTGCTTCACCTCCTCTTCCGATTGCTTTCTCTCGTAGTAAACTCCCCACTTAACGAAGTAAACTCTTTCCCCGTCTTCACTAACTCCAAAAGGAATTACGACGAAGTCTAGCATTCTCTTGTAAAAAAGAGCGTGCATCAACGACTCTACGTACAACTTTTTAAACTTCTTATCGTTTTTTTCGTACATGACACTTACCTCTCTTTTTTCGTTTTAAACTTTTTTACTTCAACTACCTTAAACTAAAAAACTCCCTTCTTTCAAACTCGTATTCTCTTCTTTCTTTAACCCAAGAGCTTACTGGAACGAAAAATCCCACTACTCTGGTTAAGTAGTCTTTTACTTCAGCACCACAACAAACGCACTTTTTTGCCTTTCCTATTGAGTAGTGCCCGTTTTCACAAATGGAGTAAACGGGATTTAAAGCAAAGTGCTCTATCCCCTTTTTCACGCAAAGCTCTATTACGAACTTGACCTCCTCTGGAGTAAGCTCGTGCATGACGTTAACGTGAGATATTCCTCCGCCAGACAAGTACTTAAAAAACCTCCCTTCTACGTCTATTTTGTCGAGCAAAGAGTGCTTAACGTAAAGAGGAACGAATTGATTAGCGTAAAGCACGTAAGGAACCTTTTCTTCTCCGTAAAAGTAACGATCGACTTTGGGAAGAACTGCTGCTGCAGTTTCTCCTGGTATTTGCTCGAGGTTGTACTTCCAAGGTAAACCTTCTGAATTAAATTCTTTTATCAAACAGTCCATCTTTTTTAAAGTCTCCTCAGCTAGAGGATCAGTAACGTCCCTTCCTAAAGTTTTCATAGCCTCCCACAAGCCTATAAATCCAATCGTAGAAAAGAAGTGCTTGTCGAGGTCAAACCACTTCACGTTGAAAAACCTAAACGTTCCCACGTCGACGTGATCCCTCAAACACTCTCTATAAGCGTCGAGTATTTTTTTGGCCTGTCTCATTTTTTCTTCGACTTTTTCCAAAAAGAAACTCTCTAAACTTTTACCGTTAGCAGATTTTTCAGCTTCTTCCCAAGCTTCAAGTGCCAACCTGTTTAAGTTAATCGTTAAAACCTTAATGGAACCTACGTTTATTCCTCCGTTCCCAAAACTGTCAAACTTAACTTGCTTAAAGTCTGGTTGATACCTACAACAAAGACTGTACTTTCTTGCGTCTTCAGACACGTAAACGTTCATTTGCCCCTTGGTGTTGTTTTTAGCAACCAAGTTAAGAAAGTCTTCGTCGACTATCTTTCCAGTTTTTTCGTCTTTCACGAAGTTAGCAGTCAACACGGGAAACCTAAAAGGAGCACCAGTTTTGACGTCTCCTTTGCTAAGGTATTCCATCACTACCTTCTGAACCTCGTAAGCAGTAGAAACGAGTCTTTCTACTCCTCCAACCTCTTGCGCAAAGTGAAAATAGACGTAAGTGCAAATCTCACGCAAGATCACTCTGTCGAAAAAGGAAAGGTTGGTAAACGCAGACTCTATCCCGTTTCTCATCTCTTTGTTAAGAGTGTGAACCAAGTTTTGAAAGTCGTCTTCTACCACTTTCTTGTTTACTTGAACGTCGTCAGTTCCGTAGTACTTGAGGTAAACGTAAGAGTAAAGCACGATTAAGGTAGGAAAAGCAATCGCTCCAGCGAACTCGTTAGAAAGCTCGATTACCGTCTCTTTCACCTGATTAATAAAAGTGCAAGGTTTTTTGGGAGGCAACGAGTGCAACTGACCGTAAGGCATTCCTTCGAGAATTAACCTCGAAAAGTCAACTCCCAAACAATACCCACACACGTAAGCAGAAGCGTCGTGAAGGTAAAAAGAACCGTCGAAAAGCTTAAAAGCTAACTCTCTCGCCTCCTTTCTTCCGTAAAGCTCGACCATTTTTTCGTAAAGCACTTTAAAAGTAAGGTAACGCATCAAGTAGTTAACCACCTCTACCTTTAGCCTTGCGAGAGACTTAGAACTTACGTTTCCAGAAGGATTAACCGACACGTCTTGCACGAAACGAGCACTTGCGTACCTTTCGACGAACGACTCGAAGTGCATCTGCTCGGGATGCATTTTCCAAAGCTTTAACAACTCTGGACGATTCTTAAGCAACACTTCGTAAACGTCGTCGTAAAAGAGAGAACTTCTTAAAAAGCTTCCAGTTAATTGACTTTCAGTTAACTTGCTTCCAGTTGACTTAAAAGAACGAGACTTTTGAAAGTCTTTCACCGCAACCTTTTCTAATCTTGCCAGCACTTAAATCACCCCTCTCTTAGTTTTTTAAGAGTGAAAAAAAAACGACTCAAAACTTGCTTGCCTAACTTTTAACATAACCAAATAAAAGAGACGTTTTTTTAGACGTTTTTGCACGTCAGCGAACCACTGCACTAAAGTTTTTTTACCTAACCTTTCCGTTTTTACCTTCTCACTATACTGGTTACGTCTTTCCAAATCCCTTCTTTTTCTTTCTTCCACACTCTTTGATTTAAAGAAGCAGGAAATCCCTCAGTCTTTAAGTCTTCTTCGTACCTACCGTCGACTACTACGTCTACGACCGACAACAACCTTTCTGGCACTTCTTCGAAAGAATAACCAGTAAAAAGAACTACTTCTAAGTCCTTAACTTCTTCCTTTAATTCTTCTAAAAATTCGGCAATAAGAGGATAGTACTCTACGGGATCACCGCCGAGCAAAACCAAACTCTTAACCGCTCCTTCTGCTTTCGCGTATTGTTTTAAAACCTTTCCCTTTAAGTCTTTTACTTGCACTTTTTCGCAAAATTCACTGTCAGGATCCCACAAGACCTTAGAATGACATCCGCGACACCCGTGAACGCATCCACAAAAGAAAATCACTAACGAAGGCTTGCGAAACGGATGATCGTTAAAAGAAAAAGAAGTTACGGGAACTACGCTTAACGACCCACTTTGCTTTATTTCTTCTATTTTTCTCTTAAGTTCTTTCAACTTTCGTTTTCTCTTGATAAATTGCGTTTTATTAATTACGTGTACCAAGTTTTTTAAAAAATAAACTAACGATTTTTAAAACGCTTAAAACTCGAACTTTAAAACTTACTAAACCAACTCGAAAGGAACGAAACTAATTGAAGACAAGTCTTCCCAAGACTTTACGTTCTTAAAAAACTTCTCAGAAAAACTTCTTAAAACTTTCAAAGGATTAGCTACCTCAGAAGCTACGGTTTTAAGCACGTCCTTAAAAAAACTTTCGTCAACTTCAGCACTTACCTCCCCAACAAACCCGTCTTGATTGACGAAACAGACTTTTAATAAAGACCCCAAACGAAGCTTTAAAGAGTAAACCGTTAAAAGAAACAACTCAGCAGTCGTTCCTTGAATTGGAGTGTTTACGAAGTGTTTGAACTTTTCGTAACCAAGTTCGTTCTGCTCATTAGCGTCAGCGCCCAAAAATCTCACTCTTCCCATTAAAGTCGTTACTGCACTTTCCTTTTCAGAAGAAGCCTTTAGCTTTTTCATCCAACTTTCCAAACCCTTAAAGTCTTTAACGAAGTCGTCACTTAACACCCCTCCGTAAATTATCAAAAATGCTTGCTTTTTTCCCATTCTTCTAACCTTTTTGCCCAACTTCTTACCTTCACGATAACTTTTAAAAACGTCTTCGTACTTCTCTAACGCGACCTTGCTTCCCAAGTAACAGTAAACGTCACCACTTTCCAACAAGCTCTTTAAAGCTTCGTCTCGAGAAAAGCTTGCAAGAACGGTTACTTCTGCGTGCTTAGCGTCAGCAGAAAAGTTAAATCCCGTTTTTAACGAAGAAAAGTCTAACTCGAAAAGACCACTCGAACGACCTTCTCTTTCTCCACAAACGACGCACTTTTTCTTAGCGTCAGAAGAACCCAAAAGAAAACTTAAAGCTTCACTTTCGTAAAGCGCTCCACAACGAGAACAAACGACCAAACTTTCGTTGGTCCACCTAAAAGCAGCAGGATTTCTAAGAACTAACCTTCCAGTTACGGCTCCGTCGACTTCGTACGTAGGATACACTCTTCCGTCAATCGCAAAAAACGCAAGCTCTTCTAAAAACTGTTTTTCCTTTACGAGCTTGTTAAGGTACAAAGCAAAAAGAAGTTCCTTTTTAAACCTCTCAAAAGAACCTTCGTCTAACGCTTCTTTCACGCTCTTTGCTACCTCACCACTATAAACGTGAAACCAAAACTCCTCGCTCTCAGGTTTTATTCCCTCGTTCTTTAAGTCTTTTATTACCTTCTGAACGAGTTCAGCGTGGTTTAAAAAGTCCTTAATCGCTGAAACTTTTCCTTCTCTTGCCTGAGAAGCAACTTCTTCTATAAGAGCTTCGTCCTCAATCCCAAAAGAGCGTAAGTAGTAGTCAACAGCGTCGTTTACTGCACTTTCGACCTTTTCGTAAAAGTCGAGAGCTCTTTCTACGTCAACTCCCATCCCTCTTACGTTCACTTCTGAAGTCAAAGGCAAAACCACTTGATTAACGAAAAAAGACCTCGCTAAAAGTGCTTCCCACAAGGGAACCTTGACGAAATCACCTCCCCTTTCAAAAGGCAAAACTGCTTTTTCTTCAGGAAGAATCTTTTTAACCTTTTTAATTACTCCCAATTGTTTCTTAAAAACGCTACCAACGCGAGACACGTAACCAAAAACTTCGCTCAATCCTCTTTCTAAGGCTTTTTCGTTCCCTTCGTAAACGTAAACGTCCGCCCAAATCTTTCTTCTTGCTTCTCGTTCCTCTTTAACGGCGTTAGTTAAACTCTCGTAACCACTGATGCTCTTGGTATTGCTCTCTATCACTTTTGACACAGAGTTGTCGAAGTGAAACAAACTGTAAACCTTGAGCTTCCCCCACACCAAGTTCTCTTCTATTACGTAGTCCTCTTCTTCTAACACTCTTCTTGCAAAAGTTAAAAACTTTTCTGCGTCGTTTACTACGAGAGAACGTTGAAGAAGACACTTAACTATCTTTCTTTCACTCGACTCGAGCTCCTTAGAAACTTCGTAATAAGAAGTTCCTATAAGACCTTCAAAAAACTCGCTCAGCTGATGAAAACGTATCTCTACCTTGGTTAAAAAAGTAGTTAGCTCACCTGGAGCAGTCAAGTTCTTTAAGTCCTTAAAAAACCTTTCTGAAAAACCTCCTCTTGCTAACAGCTCAACGAGCTTTCTTCTTTCTTTGCTAACTCGACGACGAATAACTTCGTTTCTGTTTTCTCTCAAAAACTCAAGTGCTTCGTCAACCCTTCTTTTTAAAGAGTCAACTAAACGGTGAAACCCTAAAGGAAAAACGTACGCCTTTCTTGCTCCTTCTACTTTTAAACCAACGCCTAAGCAAGCTGCTCCGTCAAAAAAATACCCTCCTCTTACGCTACAGTCCACTTCCCTTAAGTAGTAAAGCTCTTCCTTACCTACGGAAGGTAAAACGAACCTTCCTAAGTAAACGTTTACTAATTGAGAGTTTTCTACTTCGTCGTAAAAGAAGCGATTAAAGTCTTCTAAGTCGCTTTCTCGAAAAACCAAAATCTTTTCTACGCTGCTTTCTTTTACTGCCTTTTTCAAAAACGAGATAAGCTCTTCTTCAGAAGTTCTACCGTCTGCTTTAAAGAAAAAGAAACGACAAGTTAACGAAAGCTTCTTCAAGACGTCTCTTAAAACACTTGCTTCACTTGCGTCTTCTTTAGAATCGTCAAAGACGATAACCGCAAAAGGCAAAACGCTAATTAACTCTTTTTCTACTTGCTTCTTGCAAAGAAAAAGATTGACCTCGTCTGCACCGACGTCACACTTAACGAAGTGAGAAAATACCACGAAAACTTCGCTTCCAACTTCTTTTTCTAAAGCTTCACGAGCTCTTTTTACTTTTTCTTTAAAAGACTCGACTAAGTCTGGCCTTGAACGAACGAAACAAACGTAAACCGAAAAACCAGCACCCACGGCGTACGTTAGTCCGTCTACTTCGCTTAACTCGTAAACCGCCTCTTTAAAACGAGGAAGTTTGTCCTTAGAAAGACGACTTAAGTTTTGGCAACTTAAACATCCGTTAAGTGCAACTTTAAGTACGTTTTCTTCCACTTAACGCCTCCCTTAGTTTTTACCAAGGAAGCTCTTCCTCGTTAAACCCTCCTTCTAAGTCGAAATCTTCTTCTGAAAAGTCTCGTTCTTCCTTAACGTTTTCGTCACGCGCTTCCTTAACTTCAGACTTAGTCGTTCCTTCACTTGTAAGCCCCCTGTTGAGAACGTGATTAATGAGCTCTATTGCCGACTTCTTTTTTCTTTCTCTTAAGTAGTCTATCATTTTGCTTGCTTCTTCACGACTCGTAAGTTCTAAAAACTTTTCGATAATACCTTGTGCAAAACCGTTTTTCTTCATCAAGTCTCTAACGTAACTTGCTTGCTTGGCAGTTGGCTTTGCTCCCTCAAGGCGATCAGAAGAAGGTAACTCCGTGCCTTCTTTTTTTTCTCTTTTTTCCGTCACCTCAACGTCAACGCTTTTTTCGGAAACTTCTTCTTCAAACACCTCTTCTTCAAACGAAGAAAACACGTCCTTCTCAGGTTCAGCGAGGGATTTTTCAAGCTCGTCTTTAGGTTCAAAAGAAGCCTCGTCCTTTTCTTCTAATCCCCTACCCTTTTCTTCTAACTCTTCCTTTACTAAAGACTTTACGTCTTCAAACAACTGAAAACAATACTTCACTACTTCTTCAAACCCTTCACCAGAAACGAAGTCTTCACAAAACGAGAGCCTTATTCCGTCAGTTCCGTACGGAATTAAAACGACGACCACTCCTTTCCACTCACCTGCAATTCTTCTCAAAACTTCTTTGTCTTCACTCCTGACCGCGCTTAAAGGAACTTCTAACAAGGTTTCTACAGAATAGAAAGGAAGACCAGCTACAGTCCCTAAAAGTTTGTCTCCTTCGTCTTTTAAAACTTTTAACGGTATCCACGAAAAACTTTTTCCATCGCTTTCAACTACGATACCAACTGCTTTCTTGGTTGCTTCAGATCCCTCGATTAACAGCTTTCCTTTTTCGTTTTTTACTTTACCAATCATTTAATTCCTCCTTTTACGTAGTGATCTTTATCAGGATCGTAATAGAGTTCGTACCTTTTCCAAAAACGACCAGTTTCAACGGGATCTCCTCTGTGTCGCATTGCAATTAGAACGTAGCGTTTTGGTACTGTTCCTACTTTCTGAATCCAGTTAAGCAACGTAGCCTCACCTTCCTTTTTAATTAGTTACCTTAAAAAGTGAACGTTCTTAAAAACGATTAAGTCGTCGTTAAAACGCTTAGTCGTTTTTTTCTTACCGAAAAAATCGAAAAACTTAAACGGCTTTTTGTTGAAAAGCAAACAAACGAAACCTACGAAGCACCTGTAAAAGAACCACGAGTAAGGTATCCAAATCAACGCTTTAAAAGAAATTGCACTTAACGCAAAAAAGCAAGGAAGAAGAACTACGAAAGCTAACGCTGATTTTTTGGCCCACCTAACGTGTTCTTCTTTTACCTCTTCCCAACTTTCTCTTTTTCCTAAAACGATTGCTTGATCTTTTTCTTTCAAAAGAAACGCGAAAATTATCCACAAACCCCACAAGACGTTGCTAACGAAAAACCCTAAAAACCACAGTAAGTACGAAAAAACCAACTTCTTCTTGTCAGATTTGCGACTTTCTTTGTAACTTGGCGTTAAAATTACGTAATTCACTTGCTTACCTCCTAAAAAAAACTACTTAATTAACTTAGTACCTACTTTTTTCAAAATTGAAAAGTAGCAAGAAAAACACAAAGGTAAACTTACTTCTCTAGACTTTACCTCTACGCTTGCAACGCCTCCACACTCGTAACACCTCGGTGGTTCTATCAAGTAAACGCATCCTGCTTCTAAAAAAACCTTCCACTGACACCACTCGTGCTTCTTTAAAAAGTTCAACAAAAGCTTAACGTCTTGCTCTCTTTCTAAGTTAAACTTCTTAGTTTTTACCAAAGAAAAAGTCCCTTCCCCCTCGCCTGAAACTCGTCTAAAAAGACTAACGCTTACTCTTTCGTTGCGAGAAGCACTAACCATTACGTCCACTAAAAATTGCCCTTCTTCGAAAACTCTACCTAAAAAGTCTCTTAAAAAGCACAACTCCTCTAAACTTAAAAGACCGTTTTTTTCGGCTTTCTCTTCTAGGTCTTTTTCGTCGACTTTTATTTTGCGCGTTCTCGAGTCTTTTACGTAAACGCTCAAAACGGAAGAAAACTTTTCTTCAGACTCCAACCTTAACTCGCGACTTGCAGTAAACTTAGAAAAAACTGCCTTGACTTCACTAAAACGACCTAACTTAGACGAAAAGAGAAATCCACGAACTTCCTTCTTTAAACCAAAAGGAGACCTTTTTAAAAAAAACGGAAAAAAGCTTACGCTTTCCGTCGACGTTAACGTCGTAAGTCCTTCGGACTTCAAAGATTCTGACGTGATAAACATGCGTCAAAATCTTAAAACGACCTAAAGTCACTAAAGCTTAAAAACTTTTTGCTTGTCTCTTTTTAAAACGACGTTAGGAACGATCGTTTCTATCAGTTTTCTCTTTTTAGGAGAAAAAGTCACGTTAAGAAACTCTCCAAGAGGCACGTTCTTTCGTTTTAGAAATTCTACGATGGCGTCTACGTCGTACTCTACCACTTCCCTTTCTACCCAACCAATTTCCTTTCCCCCTATCCTTACCGCGCTTACGAGACTCTTCTTCAACGTCTTTTCCAAGTGCTTCATGCTTTCCTTAAGCTCACAATACTGTTTGTAAAGAAAGAGTGATTCTCTTAAAGTGGGATCCGTAACCTTCTCAAGCTCCTCGTCTAAGTCGTACAAAACTTGAGACTCTTGAACTTCTTCTTTTTTGTCACAAACGAAGTTGTAACAACAGTAAAGCTCACACTCGTTTTGAAACCTAGGAGACTTGTCGTTAACGAACCTAAGAACGAGGTAGTCTAACTCTTCTTTAGAAATCGCCTCGACCTCGTAAAAAGTGTAAAACTTCCTCAAAAGAGTTCCAAACTTGCAAAGCCCACTTTGGAACAAAAACAAACGAACTGGCTTGTCGAAAAGCTCCTGCAACAAGAACTTTTCTATCTTTGCTTGAAGCTTGTAAGTAGGATTTACTATTAAAAACTTGTCTTCTCTTTCGCTGTCGTAAATTATGCTCGTATCGAAGTGTTCCTTTAAGGGCATTCTCTTTAGAAAAATGATTTGAGGAGCCTTCAGCTCAAATCCCACGACTTCTCTGTTTCCTTCTATTACGAGGTCAAGATGCCCTCTTATCTTTTGTCCGTGAGATTCGTAAGGAAGCTCAAACTCTTCGTAAACTCTTCCCTTAAAAAGCAACTGACAAGCGTTTTTTATGGAAACTTCAAATCTAAGACCGTCGTCAATTGCAGTTGCTTCAGTTCTTATTTCAGGGAACTTTTTCCTCAACTCTACTTTGTAAGGACACTGAAGCAAAGAAGTTATACCTACTTCGTCTTCTTCGTACTTAAGTTTTCTCCCCTCAACTACGTCCTTTCTCGCTCTGTCAATTATCGTGGAAAATACTTTTTCTAAAGTTGCTAGCCCTTTCTTTTCCTCTTCTTTAGTTTTACCGACTTTTAAACCTTCTTTCTTTTCTTCTACGCTTTTTAAAGCTTTCACTTTCCTCTCCCTCCTTTTTCCCCATTTTTTTAACTTAATAACTGTTTTTATTCACCAGATTACGTTAAATTAAGTACCTCATTTTCGTAAACTTTACGAATTTAAAGTTTAAGAATTAAGTTAATTCTCCTCAGAATTGAATTCGCGCTTTCTTTCTTTTTCTGCTATCTCAATCAAGTAGTCTTTTAAAGTTTTTTCGACTTTTATCGGTACGAAACGATAAAAATAAGAACCAGCGTAAAGAAACACTCTCTCCTTGCCGTCAGGTGGAAAAAACCTAGCAACGAGGTTAACGGGGAAGTTCTTCTTTTTCTTTAAGTTCGTCACTTTAGCGTAAACCCTTTCAAAAGGCTCCACAATCTTACCCTTCCCGTCAAACTTTACTTTCAATCCGTACTTCTTTAGCATGAGCTCCTTCAAGTCAAACTTGCCGTAATAACTCGGTACGTCTTTTAAGAACTTTTTAAACGAAAAAGAAACGATAACAAAAATCGTCGAAAACAACAAGAAAAATCTAAACCTCACCTGCTCGATAACTAAGTCAAAAGTCTCTTCGAGGTGCTTTAGTCCTTGAGGATTCATCACGACGTGCTTGTATTTGTAGTTGTTCACCATTATCTCAGACAATTTCAAAAAGAACTTTCCTGATTTGAGGTCTAAAACGACGAAAGAAATTATAGCGTACCAAATGCAAAACAGTCCCTTAAAAAACAACCTAAACGGAGGAATGTACACGTAAACTACGACTAACAAAATCAAGAGCACTATGACGGGAGTCATTAAGTCAGGTTTTGCTCCCAAAGAACGCTCAGACATACCTAAACCAACACCTCCCAAAACTAACTAGTTAACTAACGAGTTAAAACCTAACTCTGACGTTACCTAACTTACCAAGAGGTATTTTCACGGAAGCACTTATACGCGTTTTTCCTTTGTAGTCCTTCCACTGGTAAACTTCGAGTTTAGGTTTGTCAGCGTAAAACTCGTAGCTTTTTGCCCCTGCCTCTATCTCTCCCACACTTCCTCTAGCCGTAACTCTACCTTTTACGTCGTTCTCGTCTAAAATTACTTTAACGCTAGAAGAAAAGTCTGGCAGCATTCCTGCTTCAGTAGTCGGTACGTTTCCTAAACTCAATCCCAACGAACTTGCTACCATCATAACTGCTGCAGTAAAGCTTTGTCTTTTTCTTTTTCTGTTAATCTTTTCTTCCTTCATTTTTCCCCCCTTCACTTAATTAAAATTGCTTTCTCTATTAAAAAATAACGCGTCAGTTAATGCATAGTGCAACGTAGAAAACGAAAATTTTGAAAAAAAACAAAAAGAAACGAGAGAGAAATCAGTAAAAAAGCTAAAATTACGCTTCTTCAGTTTTTCTCGTGTTTCGTTCGATAGCTAACAAAACCAAAACCATCGAAATTAAGGTTAAAGTCCAAATTAAACTTATTATTCCAACGACGTAAGTTTCTAACTTAGCGTAAGCTTTTGCTTTCGCTGCTTTTTTAGCGTTTTCCTTTTCAATTTTTATTTTTTTTCAATTTTGCCTACTAAGTCCTGCTTCTTCATTTTACCCTCCTTCTTCGCCACTAGTGTCTTAAAATCAAAAGAACGAAAATCAAAACTTGCAAAATTAACGTGAGAACGATTCCTACCTTTAAAAGCGTAGAACTCCCCTCCCCTACTCTATCTGAAACGTCCAAAAGCACTTCTTCCACCTTTCTTAACGACCTTTCCATTTTTTCCTCTCTGCTCAAGTGATTTAACACCCTGTCGACGACGTGTTGAGTGACTTTACTCAAGTTGTAAGAAATAACTAACTGGTGTAAGATGAGGTTTTTTACTTCCTGTAAGCTTCCTACTTCAATCTCACTTTCTTCGTCTTCTACTCTTATGCTTTCTCTTTCTTCTTCGTCGTCTTCAACCTCTTCGTCTTCTCTTATGACGGAAGCAATCATTTCGTTAGTTCCCTTTCTCTCTATCTCGTCTTCCCACTCGTCTTCCCAACTTTTCTTCTTTACGAGAGAAGTACTTTTTTCAACGCCCTTTGCTCCTAAAACGCCAGAGCCTTTTTTCACGTCTCCTCCAAACTATTTAGAAATCACGTACTTAGCAGCACCTGCAGTTACGGTGTCTTTGTGAACTACCTCCTTGTTTTCAAAACCTTCTGCTTTAGGAGTTATTATAAAAACTACGTCAAGAGTTTTAGTAGAACGCAACTTTTTAGGAACGTCAACGTCTAACACTCCTCCCTGAACTCCGTTTTGTAAGTACAAGTCTTCGTCAAAGATAACCTCGTATTTGTCCTCAGAAGCCCCTACTGGTTTAGCTTTAACGATCACCCTAAAAGGAACTGTTTCTCCTTTTGTGTAGTTAAGTCTGTAAGCATAACCAAACTCAAGATAGTCTTCTTCTTCTTTAACGTCAACGACTCTATTCACACTTTCCATCTTAAACTCGAAGTAGTTCTTTTTAGTAAGCTTTGCAATTTCAAACGGATTTGCTCTAGCCACCACGCCTGCTGCAGTTCCCGCTACGGTTCCAGTAACTATGCTAGATCCTATTGACGGATCCATACAGCCAGACAGAAAAGAAGAAGAAGTAAAAAGAAGTGACGCTAAAACAATTGCTTTAGTTAACTTCTTTTTTACCATACTCATCCCTCCTTTTAGACTTTTTTTAATAAATAATGTACCCACATTTTAACGTACCAACTTCCGTCCCATTTTTCCTTAATCATACTTATCCGAATTTATCCATCTGATTAAATTTTGAGGTTTGAGATAACAGGTCTGAACTACTTTTAACCATGCTAATAGTTTGAACAAGCTAATCACGGTTAAAAGTGCTAAGCCCTCTGCCCGCACCAGACGGGACGGAATCCTGCCTGGAATATCCCTTACCGTATAGGCTCGGGATTTTGTCAGGCGGAGAGCTCTTTGAGCTACGTTTAAACTTGCATTATAATCTCTATCGTAAGTTCCACAAGAACACTCGAAAGTTAATTTCTCAAGCCTTCCTTCTTTGCCACACTTAGCACAAATCCTTGACGTGTTAGCTGGATTAATCTTTAAAACCTTTAGTCCACTAACTCTTGCTTTCTCCTCTAACCTTTTTGTAAACCTTGAATAAAACCACTGGGTAAAAAGCCTTAAAGCTTTGGAACTTTGCCAGTTCGGAACTTCTTTGAAAGCTAAATTTTCTATAGCTATTACCTGACAATGATATGCTTTTGCATGGGCTATAACGAAATTAGTAAAGTTTTCTAAGATTTGCTTTCTAAGCTCTTTACACTTCCTTTGTTTTCTCTTTTGCTCCCCAAAAAGATGATTTAGTCTTTTTGCTAACTCCTGTTTAACTTTCCTTGAACCAGTATTCCTAATAGCATTGTATACGTCGTCTATTTTTCTTTCAAGGTTACAGGTTTCTTTGTAAATTCTTTCTACTTTTCTGATGAGCTCAGTTTTAAAGAAAATAGGTTTTGATACGAACTCTTTATCCATAATTACTGCTACGCCAAGCCTCTTTTCCTGAGAAGAAAGGTCAAGAGCTAAAACCCTGTCTATTTCCTTGGGTTCTGTAACTTCAAAGGATAAAGGAATTACGAGCCTGTAAACAGTATAACCACTTTTTAGTCTTTGCTTTTTTATAAGCGGTGCTTCAATTTTCTTTGCTTTTAATAGTGCCTTTCTTAATCTATTAGGTAAAAGCTTTCTAACCTTTATCCACTTCCAACCATCTTGCGTAGGAACTTTTATGCTGAATTCTAAAAAACTTCCTGAAATTCTTAACCTCTTAAACTGTCCTTTCTCAAGGTTATCGTCCGCAGAAGTGATAACTACTTGACCATTGAACTTTGGATAAGGAAAGTCAAAATAAGAATTAACCTCTTTTCCTTTCTTTTTTAGCTTTTCTAATTGCCTTTTGACGTTTAAAAGGAAGTTTTCATCGTAGCCTGTGACTTCTTCTCCTTTAAGCAAGCTTTCAAAAATTTCTTTTCTTTTTATTTGACTTCTGACTATCTGCCCAGTAAGTTCAAGAACGTTTCTAAAAACTCTGGAAGGAAGGCCTTGAGGAGTAGAAAATACCTCTTTTAAAATTCCCATAGCAGACCCTTTTTGAGATAACAACTCAAATCCTTTCTCGTTCCAAAGCCTTGGAATGTACGAATTTACTTGGTTCTTAAACACAGAAAAGAGTCTATCAAGATGTGAATAAATCCTCTGCGGAAGTGTTAACTCGTAGCTAAGAACTTGCTCTCTCACTCTTTAACTCCGAAATAACTTTCTTTAATTTATTAGCTTTTAAACCGTAAAGTTTACCTGTAAAAGACGTTAAAATGGCTATAAGGTCTTCAACTAACTCCTTTTTAGGTTCCTTAAATTCTTTTCCGTTAACTGCTGTAACTTCAACACCTAAAGCTTTAAAAAATTCTACGAAATATTCATATTTCTTGCCAAGCAAACTTTGCAACTCTTCATAACTGTACCTTCTTTCTTTCTCTACTCTGTAAGGCTTAATTTTGCCTTCCTTTTCCCACCTTCGTAAAGTAGATACAGATACTCCTAAAATTCTACTTGCTTCACCAATTCGTAATAATCTATCCATATAAATAAATATAACATAGTTTGAGTAAAAAATCAAAGTACTGCTAAATGCCCCCTTTGAATTAAAGTTTTAATTACTTCTAAAGCTTCTTCATAATCAGGTTCTTTAGTAATTTCTGTAATAAAGCATTGTTATTTCCCCCTTCTCTTTTTATAAGTTTATTTCTTTAATAATAAATTATCTTTTTCCTACTTTTATTTTTGATATTTTTTGATTTTTAAAGATTTTGAATTAGAGAAAATATTTCTTTGGCTTTAGATTTGGCACCGATAGATTTGTAAAGTTTATAGGATTTTAAAAAATATTCTTTAGCTAATTCCTTATTTTCAAGATTTAAATATAAAACTCCTAAATTTTCATAAACAATAGCTTTCCAAATATCCTCATCTGTTTCTAAAATTCTTTTTAATCCCTCTTTTAAATAAATTTCAGCTTCTTGAAAATTTTTTAAATTTAAGTATGCCCTTCCAAGTTTAATCATACCTATACCAGTTGATTGAGAATCTTTAATTTTTTCACCAATTTCAATTCCCCTTTTTAAATATTCAATTCCTTTTAGGTAATCATCTTTTTTAATATAAATTTCACCAATATAACTATTGATGAAAGCTTTGTCTTTTTCATCAATTGATATCTTTAAAGCTTCATTATAGTATTCAAGAGCTTTGTTTAAATCTTCTTTTTGTTCATAAATTTTTGCCATATTAGTAAGAATAAAAGATTCCCATCTTTTATCTTTTATTTCTTGACTTATAGAAAGTGCTTTTTGATAATTCTCTAAAGCTTTCTCAAGTTTACCCTTACTTTCGTATATTTTTGCATAAGTAACGAGCATAAGTATTTCTCTGGAAGGTGGACAATGTTCAAATTCAGCCCAAAGAGAAGTAATATCTATAAAAATAAGACTGAAAATTAAACTTAAAAATAGAAAATAATTACTTTTAAGCATAAAAGAAGCTTTAATGGAGGTGCCGGGGCCCGGAATCGAACCAGGGACACGCGGATTTTCAGTCCGCTGCTCTACCGACTGAGCTACCCCGGCAACCAAAAATTAAAAATATTATATTTTTATCTTTTGTCAAGATTTTACTATTTTAAACAACTGATGATGTGTCCTAATTTTTCTTTTTTGGTTTTTAAATAATTGTAATTTTCTGGTCTTGGTGGTATCTCAAGGGGAACCCTTTCTACTACTTTCATACCATAACCTTCAAGCCCTACAATTTTTCTTGGATTATTTGTCATAAGTCTCATCTGCCTTACTCCTAAATCCCTTAATATTTGCGCACCAATTCCGTAATCTCTTAAATCAGGCTTAAACCCGAGAGCTAAATTAGCTTCTACTGTATCTTTACCTTCATCTTGCAATTTATAAGCTTTAAGTTTGTTTAAAAGTCCAATACCTCTTCCTTCTTGTCTAAGATAAAGAAGAACACCTTTACCTTCTTTAGAAATTAATTCCATAGCTTTCCTTAACTGAGGTCCACAATCACATCTTAAGGAACCAAAAACATCTCCTGTTAAGCATTCAGAATGCACTCTTACTAATACAGGATTTTCATCTATTTCTCCCATTACCAAAGCTATATGAGTTGCTTTGTCAATAAAATTAGAATAAGCAATAAGCTTAAACATTCCATATTGAGTAGGTATATAGGTTTCTACCTCTCTTTTTACCAAACTTTCTTTTTTAATTCTGTATCCTATGAGGTCTCTTATGGTAATTATCTTTAAGTTATGCTCTTCTGCAAACTTTTCCAGATCTGGAAGACGAGCCATGGTCCCGTCATCTTTCATAATTTCACAAATTACACCAGCTGGCTTAAAACCAGCAAGACGTGAAAGATCAACTGCTGCTTCTGTATGACCAGCTCTAACAAGAACTCCCCCCTTTCTTGCTATGATTGGAAAAACATGTCCTGGTGTTATAAAATCTTGAGGCTTGCTATTTTCATCAATTACAAGCTTAATGGTGTAAGCTCTATCATAAGCTGAGATGCCTGTAGTAATACCATGACGAGCATCAATAGATACTGTAAAAGCTGTCCCAAAGGGATCAACTCCTCTTCTTGGTTGCAAAGGAAGTTGTAATCTTTCTGCTATTTCAGGAGTTATAGCTAAACATATAAGACCTCTTCCATACTTTGCCATAAAGTTTATCGTTTCAGGAGTTGCTTTTTCTGCAGGTAATACCAGATCTCCTTCATTTTCTCTATCTTCATCATCAACAACAATAATCATTTTCCCTTTCTTAATATCTTCTAAGGCTTCTTCAATAGTGCTAATAGGCATAAATTTTCCTCCTAATTGAAGGGTTGGTTAAAAAGTTAGATATGTTAATATAATAAATCTATTAATCTTTTTGCCAAGAGTAATAATGAAAAAAATTGAGAGTATAACTCATTCAGCTACTTCAGTAACCATTGCAGTTTTCATAAGTAGAATTCTTGGGCTTGTAAGAGAACAAGTGCTTGCTTACTTTTTTGGAGCAGGAAAAAGTATGGATGCCTTTGTAGTGGGTTATCGAATTCCCAATCTCTTAAGAGACCTTTTTGCAGAGGGCGCTCTTGGTTCAGCTTTTGTAAAGGTTTTTAGCTCAGGACTTGAAAAAGAAGGAGTAGAAAAAAGCTTTAAAGTTGCTCAAATCCTTATTTCAAACTTCTTAATTATTCTTATAATTGTAATTTTCTTAGGAATAATTTTTGCAGATGTTATAGTCTCAATTATTGCTCCAGAATTTAAGAAAGATCTCTATAAGTTTATACTTACTACAAGACTTACTCAAATAATGATGCCTTTTCTCTTATTTATAAGTTTAGCATCCATCTTAGCAGGTATGTTAAATTCTTTTAGAATATTTTTTCTTCCTGCTCTATCTTCAGGACTTTTTAATTTAGCTTCTATTATAATAGGAGTTGCAGGCTATTACTTTTTGATAAATAGGGCTATAGATCCAATTTATGCCATGGCAGTTGGGGTTACCTTAGGAGGATTGTTTCAGGTTATTTTTCAGTATCCCTTAATTAAAAATAAGGGTTTTTCTTTTTCTTTTTCTCCAGATTTTAAAGATGAGTATTTTAAAGAAGTTTTAAGACTTATGTTCCCTGTTATTTTAGGACTCTCTGTAGTTCAAATAAATATATTTATCAACACCTTTTTTGCTACCTCTTGTGGAGAAGGAGCAGTTTCTTGGTATTCCTATGCTTTTAGAATTATGTATGTCCCTCTTGGACTTTTTGGAGTAGGTCTTTCTCAAGCACTTTTGCCAGAACTTTCTCGCCAGATTGCAAGAAGAGACTTTACAATGGCTAAAGATACCTTTTCCAGAGCTATTATTGTTTCCTTAAGTTTGTCTATACCTTCTGCTATAGGTCTTTTTATGCTTTCACATCCTTTAATTGGGGTTCTTTTTGAGAGAGGAAAGTTTACCTTTTATGATACCTTAAAAACTTCCCAAATTTTACAAATTCTTTCTCTGGGACTTCCTTTTTACGGACTTTCAAAAACGGCAGTCCCCCTATTTTATTCCTTAGGTAAAACAAGTATTCCTGCCTTTGGAAGCATAATAGCAGTAATTACAAATGTAGCAGTTATTCTTTTAACTATCAAGAAATTAGGAATAAATGGTGTAGCTTTAGGAACAAGTTCATCTCTTGTTTTTCAATCACTATTTTTGCTTGCTATGGCTATTTATAAATTGGGGGCTTTAGATTTTAAATTTATGTTAAGAAGTCTTTTTACTTTAATTCTTGCAAGCTTAGGATTAATTGGAATGTTAGAAATTTTAAATATATTTACTTTGGGAAAAATACTTAAGATTCTTTTAAGTATTCCCTTAGGAGCTATAATCTTTATAAGTATTTGTAAAATTTTAGGACCTCCCGAAACTTATCTTTTTTTTGAAAGATTTTTAAAACCCTTTTTAAGGAGTAAGTAAAAATTAATACGGTTTTAGATTTTGCCATACCTGAAAAAATACAACTTTTGAAAATTTTATATGATTATGTAGATACTACCTATAAAGCTTATCCTCTCGCTTGTAAACCGGGATGTAGTCTTTGTTGTACCCAAAAAATTTTTGCAACTTCAATTGAGGCTTATTATATACTTGATATTCTTTCAGAAAAAGACTTGGAAAAGCTTTATCAAATAGAAGAGTATCTTCGTCCTAAACTTACTCACAATCAAATTTTACTCTCCTATAAAGAGGGATCAGAACCACCTATAGAGGAAATTCCAGAATCTTTAAATCCTTGCCCCTTTTTAACCAAAGAAAAATTGTGTAAAATTTATGAAAGAAGACCTCTTATGTGTCGTGTTACTGCATCTACTATATCTTGTGAAGAGGGATTTGCTGAACTACCACCCTTTCTTTTTCAGATAAGCACAATAGCTTTACAACTTGTTGAAAATATAGATCTCGGAGGTCTTTACGGAAATATCCTTGATTTATTGAAATTTCTTCATCAATACAAAAAGGGATTGGTAGAAGAGATTCCAGATTATCTTTTAAACACAGTTGATGTAGACGAGCTTCCTATCTTACCAGAAGAAAAAGATTTAAAGAGATGGGTAGGTAATTTATATAGAACACCTGTAAAAGAAGAACTTACTTTTAGAGATCTTTTGCAAAAACTGAGATCCCATTTTAAAAATTATGAGGTTTTAAGTTTTCTTAAAGAAATTTTTTAGATATGTATAAAGGAAAGGTTATTTTAAACCAAAAAGAAGCAAAAAACATCTATTTATTGGGAATTGAAGTCTCTAAAGAAATCTTGAAAAGTTTTAAACCTGGGCAATTTTTAAAAATAAAAATTAATGAAAGGATGGATCCCCTTATCCCGAGACCTTTTAGCATTCATGCAGTGGATGAAAACATAGTTTATATTCTTTATCAAATAATAGGAAAGGGAACAAAAGCCTTAAGTGAAATTAAAAAAGGAGAATTTCTTGAATTTTTAGGTCCCTTAGGTCAGCCTTTCCCAAGACTAAAAAATTATATAATTTGTGCTGGAGGAATAGGAATAGCTGGGTTTGGATTTCTTTTGCAAAAAGCTATTAAAAAAAGAGGTTTTTATCCTCCTGAAAAAATTTTTTATGGAGCTAAAACAAAAGACGAATTGGCAAGACTATCCTTTTTAAAAAGTTTTGGTATCCCTGTAGAAATATCTACAGATGATGGATCTAAAGGATATAAAGGATTTGTTACAGATATTGTGGAAAAAGAACTTAGAGAAAACCCTAAAATAATTTTAGCTTGTGGTCCAAAGTTAATGCTTAAAAAAATAAAGGAATTAGGAGAAAAATATAAATTAAAGACTTATTTAGTTATGGAAACTTTTTTAGCTTGTGGAATAGGTTTTTGTATGGGATGTGTTATCCCTTTAAAAAGAGGAAATTATTTACACCTTTGTATAGATGGTCCTACTTTTTTGGCAGAGGAGATAGATATTGGATTTTTCAGTTAAAATAGGCAACCTAAAACTTAAAACACCCTTAATGCTTGCTTCTGGCACTTGGGGATTGGGAGAAAATTTAGATAAATTCTTTACTTCTGAAGAAATTAAAAAAAACATAGGTGCTTTGGTAACTAAAGGTATTTCTGTTAGAGAAAGAAAAGGAAATCCACCTCCAAGACTCTTTGAAACCCCTTGTGGGCTTATAAATTCTATAGGTGTTGAAAATCCAGGAATAAAAGAATTTAAAAAGAATTATCTTCCTAAAATTATAAACTACGGAGTCCCTGTTATTATAAATCTTTATGGAGAAAAAATAGAGGATTTTGTAAAACTTGCTTCTGAATTAAAAGAAGAAAAAATAGATGGGTTAGAACTTAATATTTCATGTCCAAATGTTGAAAAAGGTGGACTTTATTTTTCCTATGATCCAAAATTGGTTTCAGAATTGATAAAAGAGGTAAGAAAAGTCTGGGAAAAATTTTTAGCAGTAAAACTTTCTCCTGTAGGTCCAGTTCATGAAATAGCTGAAATATGTGAAAAATGTTTCACAGATGCTATAGTTGTTGCTAATACCTATCCAGCTTTAGCTGTAGTTAGTATGGAACCTTTTAAAATTTTACAAGGTGGTTTATCAGGTCCAGCTATAAAACCACTTACCCTGCGTTTAGTTTACGAAATTGCTAAAAAGGTAAAAATTCCTATTATAGGATGTGGAGGAATAATGTCTGGGAGCGATGCTTTAGAATATTTACTTTGTGGAGCAAAGGCTTTTCAAGTGGGAACTACTAATCTAATAGATCCCAAATCAGCATTAAAAATAATGAAAGAACTAAGGAGTTTTAAAAAATGGCTTATGTAGTAAGAGCAATACCTATTGATAAAAATTTTAGAATCTTTGCTGTAGAATGTAAAAATGTAGTTGAAACTGCAAGAAAACTTCAAGGATTAAGTCCTGTTGCTTCAGCAGCTCTCGGAAGAGCCCTTGCAGGAATTGCTCTTCTTTCAGCAGATCTTAAAACCGGGAAAATACTTCTTCAGATAAGTGGAGATGGACCCTTAGGAGAAGTTTTAGCGGAAGGAAATTATAAAGGTGAATTGAGGGGCACAGTAAGAAACCCCAATGTATATTTAGAAATTAAAGGTAAAAAATTACCTGTTGGAGAAGCAGTTGGTAAAAATGGTTTTATTTCTGTAGTTAAAGACCTGGGACTAAAAGAGATTTATCAAAGTTCAACTAAATTAATCTCTGGAGAAATTGCAGAAGATCTTGCCTATTATCTTACAGTATCAGAACAAATTCCTTCAGCAGCATCCTTAGGAGTGCTTGTAGGAACTGATGGAAGAATTCTTGCTGCAGGAGGTTTTTTAATTCAGAAATTACCCGAAGCAAAAAATAAAGAAATTATAGAACTTGAAGATAAATTAAAGAATTTTCCACCTATTACTACCCTTTTATCTCAAGGAAAAAGTCCAGAGGAAATTTTAACTATGCTTTT
>Ga0071330_1082157_pt1 | contig 29192 bp, 20 predicted proteins | sample GBScel77sediment_FD_63802 | JGI IMG/M metagenome (GOLD analysis project Ga0071330, IMG submission 63802) | Hot spring sediment microbial communities from Great Boiling Spring, Nevada - Cellulolytic enrichment Sediment 77C v2 (version 2) | ecosystem: Environmental > Aquatic > Thermal springs >...
AGCATTCAGGGGGAGGGATAAACCGTCGTATGTAGCCCGGCCGATCAATCGAAAGATTACTGTCCGGGTGCACAATCTTGGGCCATAGCTGCGTTGGCAAATAGGCTATAGGTAGGCTATAGGAGGGATAACAAGGCCTAGATCACCCCAGGAAGCGGCGGTTCCATTGCCGGCCAGAATCAATCCATGTAATATGATCCAGGTAGAAAGGGATGGCGAATGCCCAAATAACGTAGCACCGGTAGCTGACTGCCGTTGCGGTTTTCAGTTGAGACAAGGTTAATTGGGACGAGGAAAAGGTTTTTCCAAAAGACTGCCCAGCTTCGGTAAAGCCTTTTGCGTCCGTTGTCAGCCGGTGCTCACGAGCATAGCTCAGCTTCATAGCAAAAAACGGTAATGGCCGGTACCAGTTTGGGGCGGTAGCTCAGCTGGGAGAGCGCTAGAATCGCACTCTAGAGGTCGGGGGTTCGAATCCCCTCCGCTCCACTGCCGGAAGTTATCCTAACGAGATTCGGCACCATTTCGGTGCAAACGCTTTTGAATGTCTCCGGGAGTTGCCGGTAACTGTTCCAGCTCCTCGAAAGGCAGAAGTATCAACCCCATGTTCCTAGTATTTGTCCCACTCGGTCTTGGCTTAGCGGTTGTCGCCTCCCAAAGCGAGGACTGGCTCCGCTATGACAACGCAACTTTGGAAACTTGGGGTTTTGTGAACGTTTGCTTACCGCCATTTGGGGCAGACCCCACCGGAGCTCGAGATTCCACCGAGGCTATCCAAAGAGCGGTGAATTATGCTCGGGAACGTCAGCTTGTCTGTCTCTTTCCCCCCGGTGAATACCTTGTCTCGGATACAATCGTGTGCGAGCAATATCGGCCGCTCCGCACTCCGACACGGCGGGTAGGTGACCGGAATCACCCATGTGTGCTGATGGGGATGGAAATCGAAGGTCGGCGGCCGTGTCTTGTCCTCTCCCCCGGGAGCAAAGGGTTCGATAATGCTGAACATCCCAAGCCGGTCATTTACTTCTGGGCTGCTGGCAACGGGGAGGAAATGCCGCTCGACCAACCTCAGCCCAATATTTCCATGAATCAGATGATCGTGGGAATCGACTTACGGCTTGGAAAAAATCCCGGGGCCATCGGCATTTCCCATCGAGCTGCCCAAGGATCAGGCATCCAGGACTGCGTAATCGACGCCCGCGGTGCCTACTGCGGGGTGGAAGGAGGAGCGGGTTCGGGCGGCAGCCATGCGGGGATCACCGTGATTGGCGGCCGATATGGGTTAGACCTTCGCGGAACTCAGCCGGCCGCCACAGTGGTGGGGGTGACTCTAATCGGCCAAGAAGAGTCTGCAATCATTTGTTCTGGTAGACAGGCGACCACCATCGTTGGGTTTCGAGTGGTCAGCAGCTCAGCCAACCCTGTGATCGTTGCCCGACAGAACTGGATCCATCAAGGGCAACTGAATCTTCTCGATGGCTCGGTGGAAATAGAGGGACCTTCGGCTGGATGTCTTCTCGACACCACAGCCGCAGCTTATTTCCGCAATGTTTATGTCAAGGGGTCAGCCACAATCGTTCGTTCCCTTGCAGGGAAGCTGGAAGCTCCTGCCGAGGGATGGTGCCTGGTGGAAGAAGCGGCGGTCGCTGTTCCGCCCGATCCGTGGCGAGGAAAGCAACTTGCAGCCATAGGTGTGAGGGAACTTAGGTACACTTGCGACATTTGGATTGACGGCATCCGCTGGCCCAACTCCATTTGGGCCAAGATCTGTCCTAGCAAAGAGCCACCAGCGGACCTCGTTCGGCGGCACCTTTGGGATCGCAATTTTCCCCGGCCTTGGTCGCCGGGGGTTGTCAACGTGAAACTCCTGGAGCCGGCTCCTCGCGGGGATGGGGTGACAGATGATTCCGACCCCTTGCAAAAGGCCATCGATCGCTATCCAAGGCTATTTCTCCCCAAGGGGCAGTACTTGGTAACCCGGCCCCTTCGACTGCGGCCGGATACCAACCTGATTGGAACTCACAGATGCTTTAGCTGGCTAGTGGCTTCGGCAAGGGAGGATGGAGAATTCGGAGATGCGGCGAATCCTCGGCCGGTGCTTCAAACGGCTAACGATCCGAAAGCCACCACCATTCTTGGGTTTTTCGGGATCCAACTGGATGTATCAGCGGCTGGGGCCTATGCTCTGGATTGGGCGGCAGGCCCTCGATCTGTCTTTCGCGATGTTAATATTGTGATGCCCACTCGATGGCAACTCCGTCCGGGGATTCCATCGCCGAACTTCGATCACCCCTTGGTGCTTGTTCGCGACCATGGTGGGGGAAAATGGTATAACTTCCATCAGGAATCCTGGCATTTTCAGGGACCAAACTACCGACACCTCCTCGTAAAGAGTGCACGAGGGCCTTTGCATTTCTATCAGTGCAATGTCGAGCATTCCCGAAGCGAGGCCAACATGGAGGTTCGGGATAGCACTCATGTCTTCTTTTACGGTGTAAAAGGCGAATACAACCGACCGATCGCACGGTTCGTGGGGTGCCGCAATTTCGCCCTTTTTGGTTATGGGGGAAATGCTGCAGCATTTCCCGGCACAAGCCTTTTCGAGCTTGAGGACTGCGAAGATTACCGATTGACACTGTTGGTGGATACCCCGCGACTTCCCGGGCAGGGTTCGCCCGACCATTTTGCCGGGGAAGGAGTCGATCCTCGGTTATGGTTCATGGTCCAGGAGCGTTACGCCGACAAGAAAATTCAAACCCCACCGCTTGATCGGCCCACATTATTTGCCCGGGGTAGCCTGAGGTCTCCCTCCGAGCATGATTGAGCCTCCCGCCGTGCACGGGCAATGGTTGGCAAACCCCACAGACACAAACTTGAGGAGGAAACCAAGGAAATCCGGAGTAATCCGAGTCGTCAAAAAGCTAGGTTTGCCCTTATCGAGAGCTTTTCCCTGTTTGGCCCCATGGTATGGGTCCCAAGGATTGCTCGGAGGATTCCAAGGAACTTTTCCGGGATTTGCGGAGGATGTTGCCACCTTTAGGCCCGTGGTTGACGATCTTGAACCCTCAAAGTCGAGGAAGGGCAAAAGATCCCCCACCGTCGGAGATGGAGGAACACTTTGGTCGACCAGGAATGTGGGGCTGTTGCTGAACTAATGCACTCTCATTGCTCAAAGGAGGGACTTTATCTCTGGCCCTCTGGAGGTCAACCGGGCTGGACGGCCGGGGTTGCCCGAAAATGCCCCGATCGGGCTGCTTGCGACCGTGAGCTTTCACTTCGGCATAGGGAAACCCCGGTCCCACGAAAGCGAACATTATTTGGCCGTCTGCGGGTGCGGACTTGTCCTGGGATAACCCATTGATGATCTTTAAAAAGCAGCTTTTCCGGATATCGCTTTGGGCGGCCAGAGTGCAACCAATCTCACCCAATTCCCCCTGCCGATGGTGAACTTTTCTTGCCGGTGAGCTTTTCAGCTACCATCCCTGAAGGGTGCGATCACTATGCAATGGTAACCTCACACCGACCAACAGGGCGGGAACAACACCAAAAAGCACCGGCAACTTGGACAGGGTTCCTGGGCGGAAGTAGGCAAAATTCCGCCATCGCAAATAAAGGTCGCCCGGAAAGAACGGGTGCCGGGGGAACGGAAAAAATCTCCAAACGAGTGACATCTCGGAAAGCTGACTCAGCGGAACACTTAACCAGAACCCGCCGGCTTAAAGCAGAAAGAGAAAGGAATCGGTCGAATTTTACAGATGTCGCGATTTCCGTTAATTGCACCGGGCATTTTGCCAGCTCATAATCAAGCAAGAAACAAAACCACCAAGGAGAGCCGGCCAGCAATCCGCCAGATCAGTTCTTCACACTGTAACCCACCGCCAGATGGGCCTTCCCAAAACCACATAAGAACCAGCACAGGAAGAATAACACGGAATTCCCCAAAGGGTTATCACCGCACTTACGTACATCACTCCCCACTTTCCAAGGGAGGAACAGTGCTGCAGATTTTAGGTATCGGAAGGATTGCTTCTGGCTTTGACATTGCCTTCTCGGTAGACCGAGTTAGCGGGCAGAAAATACAGCAAACAAAGATCGGTACGGGTAACTGTAACGGAGGATTAGGTCTCTGGGTATGAAACGTTTCAGAGCATGGGAGAGTGCAACCATGAAGAGTTCGCGGCGAGAGTTTTTGGGAAAAGCAGCAGCCACGATCGCGGTAGCTCAAACTTATGCGGCGGGATCACAGGCCCACCCGGGGCCGAACGACACCATCCACGTGGGCTTAATCGGCTGCGGGGGCCAGGGTCTTACGGTTATGCGAGCCCATTCCCTATGCGAAGGGGTGCGGGTGATTGCCGTCAGCGATGTGCACGCCATTAAACGAGAAAATGCCCGGAAGGCTGCCGGCGGTGATCACGTCCTCGCCTATCATGACTATCGTGAACTTTTGGATAACAAGGATATCGATGTGGTCATTGTGGCCACCAATGGCCATTGGCATGCCTTGCCCACCATTCATGCTTGCCAGCGAGGAAAGGATGTCTACCTAGAAAAGCCGGTTGCCACCTCCATCGGCGAAGGACGAGCGGTGGTCGAAGCTGCCAAAAAATACAATCGAATTGTGCAGATTGGAACACAGCAGCACTCCTGGCCGCACTACCGACAGGCTGTGGAAGTGATTCGATCGGGCAAGCTGGGGGAAATTTCCGAGGTTAAGGTTTGGGACTTCGACTACCTCTATCCGGGCATGGGCAATCCCCCGGATAGCGATCCGCCGCCGGAGCTGGACTGGGATTTCTGGTTAGGACCGTCGCCCAAAGTGCCGTATAACCCCAACCGATATCGTTACCACTACTGGTTCCGGGATTATGGGGGAGCCTGGCAGGTGGATTGGGCCGTGCATCATTATGACATCGTCCACTGGGCACTGGACGTGTATGCCCCCATAGCGGCCACGGCCATGGGAGGCTTTATGTGCTTCGAGCCGACTAATATCGAGTGGCCCGACACCTTCGTGGGGATCCTCGAATATCCCCCCGGCCCAGTGGCCAAGAAAGGATTTCTCCTCCAGTACACCTTCCGCGGCGGTTGCCGGAAGGAACAACGGTCCCATGCTAAGTGCTTCTTCGGTACCGAAGCTTCGATGCTCCTCGATCGAAGCGGTTATACCATTTATGCCGAAGCCCGTGGCGACCGGAAGCTCGGCGAGGTGATCGAGGAGGTGCCGAACGTCTTCCGAAAGGAGACACACTTGGAAAGCGTGAAGGCCCATGTAGAAGTCTTTTTAGACTGTGTCCGAAACCGAAAGCAACCTGAGGCCAATGCGGAAATTGGACACCTGGCCACTACGCCAGGCCATTTGCTCAACATTTCTTACCTCGTGGGTCGAAAGATTCGCTGGGATCCCCAGAAAGAACAGGTGATCGACGATCCCGAGGCCAATGCCTTGGTAACAAAGAAGTACCGGGAACCGTGGAAACTCGAGGTTTAGGCCGAGTAGCCCAAAAACCGACACGGGTTGGTTGTACAAAAGGTTTAGAAAGGCTTGGGCGAGTTGTGGGGGGAACTCAGCCAGCCCAGGCACTCTTTCCCATTGTTCGATAAAGAACTTGGCAACAAAGGGAAAAGGGCTTTCCGGACCGAGAACCTGGGGTATTTTCATTGAGGAGCCAATTCCCGGCCCTTAAAGTCCCTGGTGTATTGCCGGTCTAAACAGTCTCCGGATATTTGTCTCCGGAGGGACCTTCCTTCGGAAGGAACTTGCGGCCAAGGACCGGTTGCGAAGGTGAACCTTTGGCCTCTCGACCTTTAGGAACTCCGTTAGACCAGGCGGGTGGTCGGGGATCTGGTGTTTCCGTCTCAGTCCGGGCCTTTCATGATGTTTTTAGAGCGTCCTGGGCGGAGAGAAAGGTTACTTGCGTGCTGAGGGAAAAGCCGGGCAGTAATTCCATCGGCCAACCGTCCCTAGGCAATCCGCATGGTGAGGCCTCCATCGATCACGAAAGTTTCGCCCGTGATATAGTCGTTGGTGATGAGCTGAAGGATTAGCTCGGCCACCTGCTCCGGGGTCCCTTCGCGATGGAGGGGGATGCGATTTTCGATATTGTGCCGATATTGCTCGGGAGTCATGCCGGCATGGAATCGGGTCCGGATGATCCCCGGGGCAACACAGTTGACGCGGATGTTGTAGTCGGCAAGCTCCCGGGCCAAAGCTCGGGCAAATTGTGGGAGTGCTCCCTTCACCACTTGGTAGGGGAGATTGATGGGCAACCCGCGGATTCCCGCTACGGAAGAAATCAGGATGATGGCCCCTTCCCGCTTTTTCATCATTTCGGGGACTGCTTCGCGGCACAGGTAAAAAATGGCATGGACGTGGACGTTGAAAGCCTGATGCCACACTTCTGGTGGAATTTCCAGCAGCTTGCCTGGCACAAGGCCCCCGGCACAATGCACGAGGATATCGATCGTGCCAAAGTGATTGAGAGTTTCCTTCACAGCCCGTTGACAATCTTCCGGGATACCCATATCGCCTGTGATAAGGAGGCAACTTCGGCCGCGTTCTTCGATTTTGCTTTGGGTGGCAAGAGCTTCTTCATCGGCATATCTTCCCACGATGGCCAATTCCGCTCCCCGACTGGCCAGCAAACAAGCGGTGGCTGCACCTATTCCTCGGGTGCCACCGGTCACTAAGGCCACCTTACGTTCTAGTTCCATGGACTGCTCTCCTTCCTTTCGACGGACATTCTTCTGAAAACCGGATGCTAAGTCTCACGATGCTCTTTTGATGTCCAATTTCCACTAATTGCAAGGGATGTCTGTTTGCCTCGGTAACAAGGACTGGAAATGGACCACTTTATGCAGCCCCGGAAACGGGCACTTTTTCCGTCTATCTCCTGAAAGATGCACCCGCACCATAGGTTTATTGCCAACGAGCACTTTCCACAAGCCGGGTAGCCTTGGCCGACCAATGTCGAGCTTCGTGCCCCGAACACTGAAGGCCCCCTTATTCGGGCGATTCCCGAAACGGAACCCGTGGGCCCAGCATCACCGGAGACCGAACCTCTCCGGTCCCACGGTAGGTCCCGACATATGATCCGGGACATCCGGAAACCGGGGCCATCCCTTGCCGGCATCCGCTCTCCGTGCTCCTACCCCAGGCAAACCTGGGCCAAACTAGATAGTACCTTCTCCTATTACTTTCAGCCCGTAGCACCCACTGCCTTTGAAGAAAGAGCATTTTCCGTCGGGCGGAAAAGCTCGACCAAGCATGCTTGTTCGCCTTCTGGGACGATGTTCCACCGAATATCCAGGAAATACCCGATGGTAGCGAGGTTCGTCTCGGCATGGCTTGTCAAAGGCAGTGTTCGGAACTTCCCTCCGCCTGCCAATGCCAAGGGAATCAAAATTTGATCCGCAAGATGGGGTCCCACGGGGGCATCACTGGCAAGGTAGTCCTGGACTTCGTGGGCTAATTCCTCGGCCACTTTCTCCGCCGGTTTTCCTCGTTCCCCAAAGCCGGTGAAAACTTCCGTGATATTCTCATAGTGCAACTCCACGGTAACGACGTTGCCCGGTCCGCGGGCATTCCAAGAATGAACAGCAGTTTCTTCCGGCCGGAGGCCCAAGAGCCGTCGAAGAGTTTCGACTTCCCGCTCGGCGATATGAAGGGGGAGATTGGCGACCACGGCCCAAGCATGCCGCCGCAGTAAGAGACCCCGCTCTAGTAACTCGATGGGGTTCAACTGTCTGTGTCCCACAACCTTAAGCGTGACCTTCCCACCGCCAGCCGGATAAAACCCCGGCCGATGGAGCTCGAGCTCCACCTCTGCCCCCATTCGCCGCAAAATAGGGAGGTAGGTTAGCTGCAGAAACTCCACAGGGGGTGCCAGTGGGTTGTGGGTTCCACCCACGAGTTCAATTTCCCACGTGCCCGGCTGAAGGATCAAAGCTGGCAGCAAAGTCTGAATCACTAAGCTTGTGCTACCGGCAGTGCCGATGTCAAAGGCATATCGGCCGGGAACCAACTCACCGGGCCGAAATACCAGCTCGGTCGACCCCAACGATGCCCCCTGGACCTCAGCCCGACAAACGGCAGCAGCAGCCTGAACCGCCACCAAATGCTGGCGAGCTAGGCCGGGCTTCGGTCGACGGGCCCGAATCTTTTCGATCCGGAACGCCTTGCCCGTCACCATCGCCAAGGACAGGGAACTTCGCAAGATCTGACCTCCCCCTTCGCCCGCCGAACCATCGATCACGATCATCTCACCTTGCTCCACCATGAGAGCCACAGATCTCCTACCAGGGTTGTGTTCTTCGGGTATACCAATTGACTGGCGTTTTACCGGAGTTAACGATCCTCTTACCAGAATCTGGGTGGGGAAGTTTCGTGGGGACGGTGATACCCCGCGTTCTGCTACCCGGCCCAAAGCCACCGCATTCTGCCGGGCAAACCCCACCACGGCAAAATCACTGTGCCTTCGGAGGAAGATATTATTCGCTCCGTTAAATCCAACCCACTCCCGGTGTCCTGCTTCCTGTCATCCGATAAAATACCCAAACCGCTTTGGCCGGAAATTTTCAGTCTTCAACCGATTGGGAGTTGCCAAACTGCCCGCTTCGCTTGGGCACAAACGCGATAGTGGCCAAGGGGATCAAATTTCCGGTGATGGTTCGCCCGCTTGAATCCCCATTCCTTCCCTGGAGGCAAAGTGGGGCCAATTCTCGGAGAACCCCGGGGGCCGAAGGAAAAACCCACCACCCCCCTGCCGCCACAGCCTGATAAAACGTTCTGGCCTTTCGTGCCCCCGATGTCCCCAGCGGGAAATCGGGGAAGTCCAAAAAGTTTGTCCGAGGAATCCTAAAAAAGTGTTTTTGTTCAGGGAACCTTGCCCGGCAAATTGTGGCAGTCGCAGAACCGGTATTGCTTCTTCGCTTTCATCCGGAGGGAGATCTCTGCTGGCGAGACGGCCTGAGCTGCATCCCCCAGGGTTCCCTCAAGGATGAAATCGGAAATGTAATGTATCGTGGGAATCAGGCCAAGGACTCGGTCAACCGCAACGGAAGGAAATGCTGCAATCAAGAATTTCGCGAACAAAATCCGGAAGTTCGCAAAGAAACAAACAGGATATCCAACTCTAGATCCCGAAGGACTGGAAAGTTCCCCCTAGGTTTGCTTCAAGGTAGGTTGCCAAACTTAATCGACAGTTCCCATGAGTTCCAGCATTCACACGGTGAAAGCTCCTGTTGCCCCTTCGGCTAAATCCCCGGAAGAGAGAGCAGCCAGTGTTCCCAAAGTGCGGGTTAGCCGAGAACTGCTCGGAGTGTGTTTCTGCCTCCTTGCGGCCATCTTCTACACGGGCTCGAACGTGTCCTTGAGGTATCTGGCCGGTGCCCAGGTGAGTCCGGTGGCGGTGATTTTCGTCAAGGAGTTGGTGGCTGTTCTGGCATTGGGACCGGTGTTGATTTATCAATTTTTGGTGGGCCGAAAGGTTTTTGTCAGCTTGCGGGTGGTCGGGATCCTTGTGTTGATCGGCCTAGCGGTGCAACTGCTGGCCAACCTCGGCCAGCAGTGGGCGTTGGGGATTATTGGTCTAGCGGTAACCAGCCCGGCCATTTTTGCGGCCATGCTTGGCTCGAGTGCCCTCCTCGGGTTTGTGCTTCTTGGGGAGCGGGTTTCTTGGCAAGGGCTTTTGGCGGTTCTGCTTGTGATCTTGGCGATCATCTCGCTTAGTCATAGTGTCCATGGAACGAAAAACATGGGCATTTCTTCGGAGAGTTCCACTCCCTTGGAAGGACCTCAGCAAGAAACAGCAGAGCCATTGCCGAGGACTAACGATTCCGTCACCCAAAAACAAGATTCCGCAGGTGGTCTTCTCCAATCCCCGCTGAAGACTCATTCCCCCACACTGATGCTCCTTGCGATAGGAGCTTGTTGCGGAGCGGGAGTGATCTACTCCTTGCTGGGAATTGCCATTCGCTGGGCCCGACTTCAAGGGGCAACCGTCGAATCCACAGTGTTTCTGATCACGTTGATGGGAGTGGTAGGTTTAGGACCGCTGCTTGTTACCCAGGTCCCGTGGGAGGCAACGGCCCTGGATAATCCTCACATGTTGTTCTGGATGGTGCTATCCGGAATTGGGAATCTTTTGGGATTTGCGGCCATTACCAAGGGCTACCAAATGACCCGGGTCCTGTATGCCAACATGAGCAATGCAACTCAGGTGGCCTTTGGAGCTGTGGCTGGAGTAGTCCTGTTTGGAGAGGTGATTAACGTGTGGCTTCTTCTCGGGGTGACTCTCACCCTTGCAGGGGTTCTCCTCATGGGCTACACCGCTGCCCGGGAAAACCATCGGCCCAGGCAGCTTTCTCCCTCGGGAACCGGGACCGAAGATCGGTGCTAATTCGCCGATTGCACTTTCGGCCCTCGAAAGAATCTCAGCTCTCGCGGAGAACAGGCACGACGGGGCAGCTGCCGCGGCACTGGCATACCGGCAAGATCCGGCTATTGAGCTTGCGGTGGAAAACAGGCGGGGAGGGGAAAACGGCTATCCAGCTAGGGAGAGCTTTTTGAGGCCACTAAGGCTTCCAAACCACTGCCCCTTCCTCCGGCTTAAAGCTACATCCAGTATCCCCATCCTGCGGCTTTAAGCTGAATCCAGTATCCTCTCAGCAATCCTAGTTGCGAGGGACAAAAATCCTGGTTGTGAGGGAGAAGGATGCTTCCAACTTGAAGAGGGGCCCCAGTTCCGGCCAGTATTGCAAGCCGTGTTCGCCCATCTGATCGGTCAAAAAGGCAGGGACGGACAAATGGCAAAACCCATCCAGAATACCAGGATTTTCAGCAAATCGCGAGTTTGCAAAGAAGTTGCATCACAATTTGGGCAAAAAAATCGAGAAGAAATTGCTGGCCCTCTCGAGGACTAGGTAGCAAGTAGTTGACTCTTGTCGGGGAACTTGAGCTTAAAGAGGGATCTCAGCACCGGAATGAACAACCCGGAAGGGGGAAGGCGGCCAACACATCGCAATAAACTTCTCCAAGGGCCACTGGCCCTAGCAGCTTAAAAATTTTCTGGGGAATTCGAAGAACCCATTCCCCGGCTATTACGAACCAGCCCGTGGAGGAGCAAACTTAATCTTTTCCACAAGCTTGATCACCTGGCCTGTCTTTTCGTCCACATAACCTGAAACCGCGGTGATGGCTTCAACCACATACTCGTAACGGAGGTGATAATCGCAATCCAGTTCGACCTCGGTACTTTCGATGACACTCGGTCCGGGATCCGGGCCGAGTACTTCGATGATTCTCTCCCGCAATTCCAAAAAATTCTTCAGCTGGCGATTGCCGAATTGAATTCCGGCCAGCCGACCGTCGCTCAAAGCGGACAAACGGATGGTAATGGGAGGTAAGGCCTCCGGCTCGGGAATCCCCTCACTGGGAGCTACCAATGGCATCCGAATGTTAAAGTCTCCTTCGGGGGCGGCAATCTTAAAGGTCATCACAAAGAACACAAGGAGCTGAAAGACGATATCAATCATGGGCGTCATCTGAAGTTCGACGCCCCCGTCTTGCTGCTTCCGCGGCCGAATTCGCATCCCACAGACTCCGTGGAAGTTTACCGGGCTCGACCGAATTCTCTCACAACCCAAGGAAACTCGACCTGCCCTCCCTCAGCCCGGGGATTCCCCAAGCACCTTCCGGCCCATGTTGTTCAACACAAGCCTCATCCCACGTGACCGATTCGGAACGTTATAGTCACCGCTGCTTCTAGCGGATTTTCGGAGAACTCCTCCAGAGTGGATTGGAAACCAAAAACCTTGTTCCTGGGCCATTTCCACCTCGTTTTAACCCCCTGCCCTGTTCCCCTCTTTTCGCCAATTCCAAGGTTTTCCCAAGTGGACCGGTCGCATCGAGTGGAAAGCCGAAACTCATCCCGGCGGCAACTACCTCCGAAGTGGCAAAGGTGGCTTCACCTCAGCCCGTGACAATCGGTTCGCTACATCTAGGGCAGCCTGGCAAGACCCCGGAAGGGACAATCCCGTCAGCCGTTTTCTCCGATTGCTATCCGCTGCCAGCCAACTCTGCAAGCGAAACAAACTCCTGCCGGGCCCGAAGTACAAATTTTTCGAACCCCACTTTTTGACACACCCGAATTAGTTCCTGAACTTGCCCGGTTTTGGCGGCTCGGTCCCCTCGGATTACCACCGTGGCCGATCGCGGATCATCCCCCCGCGACTCGAGGAATTTCCGTTCTCGGGCAAGGAGCCGTTCCACCCCCGGAATGGAGACCTCGTCAGGCCCTAAGATCACGGTGCCTTGATCGGTCAGATGCAAGGTGATCGGATTCTTCAAAGGGGTATCGGGCGGTTTGGCCAATTCGCTTGCCGGCAAGCGAATTCGCTCATTCCGGTCGCCTTCGCTGAAATTGACAATCACCATGAAAAAAGCAATCAACTGGAATGTCATATCGATCATAGGGGTCATATCGGCCTTTGCCTCGGCCAACTCGCTCCGCCGGCTAAATCGCATGGAATACCCCCCAATTAACAAAAGATTTCAGGCCATCCAAAAGCACCCGGTTTCAGAGTTTCAGTTCCGCCCAATTAGTTTGGCCAAAGCCTGCTCAAAAACGATCGGCACACGAAAGGTTTGGAACATTCCCCCTCTTGTGTAACCAGTTCCCAGAAGGCCGCCCTATGTGCCTTCGTGAGATGGGGAAACATCCATACCAAAGGCCCCAGATTTTGGGGGCCGGGATTGTCCCGAATCCTTCACAGTTTCCACATGCAGAGTTTGCACCAATGGACTGAGATGCCCATCCGCAAAAGAACGGGCTTCTCCCCTAAAACTGCCTTATCCCGAAAAATGTCGATCGGGCTGACGGTCACATTTCGGGCCTTTAGGGCCCATTTTTTGCCGATTTTCCAGTTCCAAGTTCAAATGATCTTCTAATTGGGTCTTAATTGTCCAAGCTGTCTCCAGGCTGGCACTCAACTTGTTGTGACCCTAGCGGCACCCGAAGTTTTATCCCGAGGCATTTGTTCCCCGGGCTGTCTCCGCTAGCAAGCCGGAAGTATTCGGAGGACCCCAAACCTTCTGGAGCTGCTCCCTCAAAAACATTTTCCTCTCAGCTCTTAAACACCACCTTTGCCAGGGTTATTCCGCGGTCATTCCAAGCTTTTTTTGCCTTCGCGACCATTCCAAAAGCTGGTACAGATTCTCAAGCTGATACAGATTTTGCGGAAAACCCTAAACACTTCCGGCTGTGAAAGCCTGGAACCCGATGTTTTCCGGCTTGGTTGGCTACATTTGGTTGGCTACCTATGGCGGTTCGCAAGTGCCGACCCCGTGCTTACGGGAAATTTTTCAGAGGCCCTGAAAGAGGTTTTCGGGATTCCCCACCCATCACCCTAGGGCCTATCGGAGGCCATTGCTCGGCGGAAGACCGGTCGGATGTGCTCCCTCGCCTCTTTTGTTCGAGGGTAACCAGCGAGCGGTTCAAGACCAGCTTTCCTGCAACCTTCATGAAGTTTTTGGCCGGGCAGCCGCTCCTGCCGCTGGCGAAAACCGACTCATCAACCCCTCACTCACGGTGCCTACTTCCAAGACCAAGCGAGCAATTCGGTTCCGCAAGATGCTGTACAAGGCGATCGCCGGAATTGCAATGAAAAGCCCAACCAATGTGGTAAAAAGAGCTGTGGAAATTCCGGCGGCTAGTTCCGATGGTTTCGGCGTGGTGGGACTTCGGGCAATCACACTGAAAGAGGCGATCATCCCCTGAACCGTTCCCAAAAGCCCCACCATGGGGCTAATCGTTCCGATCAAAGCAATGTAGCTGAGCCGCTGCTCAAGCTTCATATTTTCCTCTTCGCCTACCTCTTGCATGGCTTGCAAGGCCTGGGAATAGCCTGCCGAAAGCCGGGCCATTCCCGCAGAAAGCACCTGCCCAAGGAAAGAGTCGTTATTTTTGGCTAGTTCATAGGCCTCCTGGTACTTCTTTTCGTTCAGGAGGCTATCGAAGCTCTCAATCAATTGGGAGGGCATCAAGGCCTCCCGCCTCGCCAAGAGGATATTCATGACCACCAAAGCTACCAAAGTAAACGACAGTGCAAGAAAGACGATGCTATAGAACGGTCCTAAGGACCGATACATCCATGCCAGATAAGTTTCTCCCTGAACGGGTGCCGCGGGCTCAGCTTCCGCCGTCGGCTGGGCCTCGGGCTCTTCCACCACTTCTTGCCCCTGAGCAGGAAGGACAAAGGGATTTGGACCCCCTCGGTCCGCGATCAATATTCCCAACCCGATAAGAACCCAAAATGTCAACCACCCAAGCCTTGCTGGCCAAGAACCTTCTGAACGCATTTTTCCCCTCCAAAGCGAACGTGCTTCCAAACCGCTCCAACCAAGCTCCCGAAATTTCGAAGACCCCTCTGCCTCCCTGTGTGCCAACTTGGTAATTTGCCCGCTGTAAAGGCCCGGCGGTTAAGCCATCCCCCAGAGTCCACCAGGGTTGAGCTGAGGTTTCCCCGCTCCACCGAGCTTTTGTGCCGGGGCCGAAGACTTCATCCTTAAAACCTTACTATGTTCTGAACCCGCATTGCAAGTATCCGGATCCGGCCAGATCCATGGCCGGAATAGCTGCCTCAAAGGCTCTGCCTAACAACGGAAAGAACCATCCTGGAAAGTAAGAGCCTGCCCTGGGGAGGGGGTTAACACCTCCTTCCCGAGTCCTCGTGAAACACCCCCGGCCCCCTGCCAGAGGCCCTCGATTGATCCGGAACAAGCATAACACTCCCCGAAAGCGATTCCTTCCAGCAATCGGGAACCTCCGGCTCAAGCCCGGGAGTCGTGGAAAACCAAAAGCCGCCCCCCATTTTGAAAGGATCATCCACGGAAGTGACTACCGGAGCAACTTTTATGATCCCCCGGGGGAACGACCATACCGTTCCCGCAAGACTTTGGCGGCCTCCTCGGCCCGCTCCCGCTGCCCCACCCGGGCGAAAAGCTCCACAAGGTTTTCTAAAGCCTCGACATGCTGAGCAGGGACATTGGAGTACAGAAGGTCCACATGAAGATATGCCAGAATAGCCTGCTTCAACTGCCCTGCCTTCTGGTAGGCCAACCCGAGGGCATTATATCCCTGCCCCTGCAGATCGACCTGCTCCGCTGGGATGGCCTTGAGGGTCTCTTCTCCCAGCCGAATAGCTTCCTCGGCACGTCCTGTCTCAGCCAAAACGCGGATTTTGCCAATGGCAGCTGCGTGGCGAAGCCGCTCGTCTTTCTGATCGCTAGCGAGGATAGCATCGAAGAGTTTCTCGGCCTCAGCAAAATTTTTTCGGGCCAGCATCGCTCTTCCCATAGCCAACCGGGCCCTAAGCTGAACTTCTGGCCAAGGAGCTTCGGCCAAGCGGGCAAAGAGGGGTTCTGCTTCTTTATCCTGCCCCAAGGTGATCCAGAGATTGGCCGCCGTCTCCGTGGCATACCAGATCCGGTAATGATTCGGATTCGCTCGGGCGAAAGCGGTCATTAAGTCGGCTGCCTCCTTCAAAGCAGCGGGGTTAGCTGACGCCTCCGCCAACCGGGTCCGGCAAAAAGCCCGAAGGAAATCCATCTCCTGATTGATCTTCGGGTCGGCGTTTTCTGGAAGCTGAACTCGCTCCAGGCCTGTTAAGGCTTCCTCGAATCGGCCTGCAGCCGCCGCCATTTTCGCCGTCCGCAACGTGCTGGGCTCGTCGTCAAAGAGGATCATTTCAATCCGGTGGGGCTCGATGACCTCTTGCCGGCCCTGACCTCGATCGACCACCACCTGGTTGGCATCGGCTTGAACGACCTTTCCTGTGATGCTTCCGCCGGTGTGACGGACAATGTCGGCCCAAGCTACCGCCTCCCCAAGGCCCCAAGCCATCGCAACTGGCACAATCCCTAGCAGACACTTCCACCGCACCCAAACCCGGCACTTGCGATACCCGTCCATTCTTTAAAACCCCTGCCAGAAATTGCCGAAACCTTTACCTTCTCCCGTAAACCTCTGGAACCTATGACTAACCCTCTGGAACCTATGACTACCCACGGCCCCTAAACCTCGATGTCCAATTCTCCGCAGGATTTTAATCGAACCCAACCGCACGATTTTAAACTGATTCGGTGCTGCCCGCCTGGACCCTAAATCATTCCCGGATTACTTTTCTCTGGCCCAACCCCACCGGGCACAACCAAAGCAAAAGAGCTTGCCCCAATCAAAAGGCAGCCGGAACCCTATCGTGATCCCCCACGAACGGGCTTTCCCGCACTTCCTTTGGCAAACCCCGCTAACCCCTCGGGATTAGAAATCCCCCGCAGTTTCTGAATCCGTCGAAGAAGGGCATCGTATTTTGCGTACATTTCTTCTCCGCCCATTTGAGGATACAGCTGATAGATCCGATAGGCATCCAATTCCGCCTGGCGGAGCAATTCTCCACGCCGGGGTTCCTTCTCTTTTAGGGCTTGCTTCATCCGGCAAAGCATGATGTTGTACCAAGCTTCGTGGAAGATATCCTGGTAGTTTGGGTAAGGAGCCACTCGGCGGGCGATTCCCTGCCAGCCCCAAAAGAGGTTCCGGCCCTCGTGCTGATGGCCACCGACGATGGCCATCTGGAAATATTCAGGCTTATCCGCAGCATCTCCCCAGGCCTGGTAGGTGCGGGCCAACTCCACTTGAACATTGACCCGGGCTTCATTTTGTCGCAATAAACCAAGCAAGATCTGAACGGCCTTCTCAAACTGACCCATTCCCCGAAGGGCTGCGGCAAGTCGCAGTTGCACCCCTAAAGCCGCGTTCGGCGGAGCAAAGTCTTTATCCGCTTGAATCCGTTTTAGGAGATCCACATAGACAGCCGCTGCATTTTTGTAATACAACTGGGCCCGTTCTCTTTCTTCCGGTGAACCTCCCTCCAACCCGGAGGCCATGTTATAGAAGGTCTCCGCCACCCAGTTCAACGAGGTAAAAGTATTGCCAGCCTCCCGGGTCCTGATCTGATTGAGGAAAAGCTCGAAACCGCGGGTAAGGGCCTCCGCTTCCGCCAAACGATTTTCCTCCCGAAGCCGCCGCAAGGAATCCTGAAGTTGCCGAGCCAGGTTGATATAAATCTGGGTCAGTCGGCCTGCGACATCCTTGTCGCCGGAGTCGGCCACGGTTTTTTCCAACTCCAGCATTGTAGCTTCTGCTTTTTCCAGATCCTGAGCAGCCACATAAGCCCGAAGTGCCAAAGTGTACACATCGACAGCAAAATTTCCTCGTTTGGTCACGGGGTCGTTTTTCCGGACGAATGTAAGCGGCCCGAACCGTTCATCCTCTAAAAGTTTTACTGCCTCGGCCGGCTGGCCCATCTCCAGGTACAAGCGGGCCAGGTCCCGAACCCCCGCCAAAAAAGTGAAATCGACCGCAGCTCCTTTTTCCAAAGCGGACTTCCGCCGCTCCATTCCCCGAAGCAAAAGTTCCTTTGCCTCGCTGACTAAAGCTTCTAATACCTTGGCCTCTGGACGGTCCTCCGGAGGTTGCTGAGAATCCCGAAGATAGATAGCCCAGAGAGTTTGGCCCAAACGCAATTCGGCCTCAGCTCTTCGCGGAGATTCCTCCGGAATTGCCGCCAAGAGTTGCCGTGCCAAATCCAGATCGCGATTATCGATTGCTGTTTCCAGCAGCATCATGCGAGCCTCGACCGTCTCCGGCTCGCTGGGCCAAACTGTAACCATCCACTCGCAAAGCTCGCGGATCTTTTGGGTCTCGAAAGTCCGCTCCTCTATAGGTACCCCTGATTGAACGTACAAAACCCGATAAGCTTTCACGGCAATTTCGGCCGCTTGCTTGGCCAAAGTGCTTTGCTGGTAATTGCGGGCCAGGAATTCTCCCAGCACGGCTGCTCGATAGTAGTCTTGCTTCAGCCAAAAGAGGTAGCACATCCGGAAACGGAGCAGATTGACTTCCTGAATGGAAACATCTTCGCCCCGTAACCGGAGGGCAAGTTCATAGAGCTGAAGGGCTTGGTCCCGAGCCTGGTCAACTTCCTGCTGAATTTTTTTCTGCTCCTCACTCGTGGTAGCCTGGGAAAGTCGCCCTAGTGCCACAATCAGGCTTGCCCAAGCCTCGTCGCCTTTTTCCTTGGCTTCCTGATAGGTGGCAGGTTGGTCTGCAGCCAGGGGGGCCTGTCCCAAAAGCGGGTCACTAAGCAGATTGCGAGCCTCTCGTTGGAGCGGTCCCGGAAAGCGGGCCACTCGAGTCAAGTACTGGCGAGCGGCAGCCAGGGTCCGGCGATGCTCCTCGGTACTTGGCTTCTGTTGCCGAGCTTGCTCCAAGGCCGCTCGACCCGCGGCAAAAGCAATCATCAAACCTTCCCGGGTATTTTCTTCCCCTGCTCGGGCCTCTTTTGCCCAAGCCTCTGCCGTCGCTAGGGCCGACTTGTAATCTTTCTGAGCAAGGTAGGTTTCCAAAAGCTCGGCTACCACTTCGTTGGCTAAGGCCCGTTCCTCTCCTTCCGCCCCCGAGAGTAATGCCTGGAGATTCTTCAGGATTTCCACCGCTGCTTTCAGATCCCCCAGTTCGCGGCGAATTCTGCCTTCCTGAAGTCGTGCATATAGCCCGGCGGTGAAGTTTTTGTATTTCTCAAAGAGATCCGAAAACCGCTTGGCTGCCTCGCCAAGATGCTCTTTGAATTCCTTACTTCGGGCAGGGTAAGTCCGGCCTAACTCGTAAATCACCCCTGCCACGTAAAGCCGGGATCTGAGCAACTGGCGACGGGCTTCATCCCGCTCCGATTCCTTGCGAGGATCTTTTTTGGCTTCCTCTTCGAGAATCCTTGCCCGTTCGTAGGCCCTCCTTTCTGCGGCAGCAAATCCTTCCTGGGCTTGTTGATAGAGCTTGCGAGCCTCTTCCAAGAGCCGTTGCCGATCGGCAGGAGTTACCCCGGGTTGCTCGGCCTGCAGACGTTTCAGCTTACCGAGTTCGACAAGGACATTAGCCAGTTGGAAGGCTGCCTCTCCCACCTCCGGCCGAGTCGGCCGTTCCCGTAAAAACCGCTCCAACGCCGCTCGGGCTTCTTCCAGCACTTGCTCGCTGCGGGCCCCGCCGGTCCGAGCCCAGTCGATTAGAGCTAACCCCAGTTCGTAATCCAGCACTTCCCGAAAACTCTCCGGGCAAAGGGGGCTAGTTCGCATTTGCTGGATATATTCCACCGCTAAGTCGTAGTAGCCCCTCTCCTTCAATGCCTGAAGAAAACGTGCCGCCTCCTCCGCCCCCGAGGCTATCCCCCTTTCGGTATCCACATGGAAAGCCAAAAGCAAAGCCAAAAGCGGCAGCAACACCATCCGGGCCGATGCCAATCGGACCATCTTTGACTCCCTCAAAGCGACCTTAGAATCACTCCCTGAAAAGACCGGCCGAAAAACCACCCCGACTTCCATCCTTTCGGAAAGCTTCTCTCATCCATCGAAAAAACCGGGATCTCCAAAAGAACCAAAGCCAACACTTCGCAACCGGCCAAATTGCCCACAAATTTTCGGAGCTTTTATGCCCGCACTCTCCCTCCACCACGAGTGGCTGAGAGTGTTGACCCAGTTCAGAGTTTCCACCGCCAATCTATCGCAAGATTCACCGATTTTCCTCCCCCACCCAATCCAGTGTACCCGCGGAACCCCGAGAGCCCCCCGTCGGGGAGGGATCCAATCATTCTTCCCGGTTGTTTTCCCGAGAACGTGCCGATTTGCTTCTCCGATCGGACCGGCAGGTCACCCCAACTTTCCGCAAGCCAAGGTTGTCCCGGTCGAACGTCCGTTTTTTAGGCCCCTCAGGAACCCGACAGGCCGATTGCCGAACCAATCTCACTCCCCTTCTAGCAAACCCGGTAGAAACCGGGACCATTGAATCTTCAAAAAAACCAAATTCCACCCGAACTTTTGCGGCAGCCTTTCCTCAAGCCTACCCCACGGCTAAATAACGAAGCCACACCGGGACTTTCCGATCCTCTTGTACTCTACCGGATCGTTTCCCCTGTTACAACTCAGGGGGTGAGGAAAAGCTGCCGCAGTCCTTCGCGGTCACCCACAGGATAGGTTTCGAGGATAAGTTTCTCCTCCTCCTCCTCCTTTCCACCAAAAAGGTTCGAGGGTGTCGAGGAGAACCGTTCGGTTCCTCGTTGTCCAACTGCGATTGCGAAAGCAACTTTATCCTCTCCCCCGCAAAGGCGTTGCGAGCAAGCAGTACCCGGATGTGGAGCCGGGGGTTGCCGCAGGCCCAAGCCCTTCGGCTGGCCCAACCGTGCCTCATCCCACCTCCGCCAAAAGTTGGAAAAATCCCCGGCTTTTTACCCGCCGGAAAACGTAAAATGCCGTCGGAGAGGATCAAGCAGGAGAAAGTCCAACCGTGTCCTGATCGAAATCCTGGGTATCGGCCCAAGTTTGCAAGTCCCAGACATCAGATCGGAGGGTGATCACCAAATGTCTAGACACTCGGAAACTCCGAGAGTGCGAAGAATTCCACCCGTCAAAGGTAAAAGCCCGATGTACGGATAATTTCCCGCCTTACCTGGCTGCACGTTGTACTTCCCAGAAGGGGGTTGCTCGGCCGTTGGTGTCAATCAAAGGTTTCACGAAAAATTCGCGGTAGCTGGCGGGAAGTTCATTTTCGGCAGCCAATTCCCGGGCACAATTTGGGATGGGACTCTAGCCTTGCGACCGGAGGTGGAAGAGCGACTAAGGTAGCTCGACATTTTCTTCGGGTGAACTTGCTATGGCTGCACTAAAGTTTGGTTGCACCGGGCCTTCGGCTCCTTATCTTCGCCCAACGTTTCAAGTTCGGCTCCTTCTTTTGGTTGGTGCTGCAGCAGTAGTTCTGGCCATGCTTCAGTTGGTCCTAAGTAGAGAATCCTTCCAAGGTGAGCGGCCAGAACGGGGGAGGGTCCCCGGTCGAAGCACTGTGGACGGAAATTTCGATACCACATTAAAACCGCCTGCGGAAAGCGAACCTTTGGTAACCGTAGGAGAAGAGTCGTCAGCCCCTCTGCCGGGTGCTTCCCCGGCCGATGCAGAGGAGGGTGCAAAGGTTTCCGAGAACGGCTTTGCGTTTTCCGAAAGCCCCTCTTTACCGGGACAATCCTCACCGACAGAGTTGTCCCTAAATTCATCCCAGAATTCATCTCAGACCACACAATCGGCCTCGGCCTTGCAAGAGAAACCCTTGCCCACCCGCCTGCTTCTGCGAGGGATCGAAGACAACCGGCAGGTCGTCCCCTCCGAATGGCCCGAATGGCTCCGAGTGTTTCACCAACTGCAGAGAGCAAACCTAGCACAATTGGAACGTGTTAAGCCGGAGTATGTCACTTTTGTGCAACTTTTCGATCAGCCCGAGGTCTACCGCGGTCGGCTGGTGAGAACAGTAGGATATGCCCGGCGGGCCCATCGGGTTCGGCCACCCCGAAACGACTACGGAATTGCCAAGTACTACCAGGTATGGCTACAGGTGGACGACCACCCCGCAGATCCAGTGGCACTGTGGTGCCTGGATTTGCCGGCCGAATTTCCCCTCGGGATGAGCATCGAAGAGAGGGTGGAGGTTGTCGGATACTTCTTTAAACTGATGAGCTACTTGGCGGCCGATGGAAAAATCCGCCGGGCCCCGTTGATCTTGGCAAAAACCGTTAAGTGGCAACCCCGGCCGGCACTGCCCTCCCAAGCCCGTTGGGACCTTCTCCCGTTGATCCTAGGGGCTGCTTTGGCTTTAACGTTCTGTTTCCTGGGTTGGGTCTACTATCGAACTCGGACTACCTCCCGCTTTGGCCGGGGCAGAAAGCCGGAACCTCCCTCTCTACCCCCGACGATCGAAATCCCTCCCTCAGATGACTCTCACCTTTCCGCAACACCGGAGGAATAAGGCCAAGACCCTCGGCCTTTGGCTCCTGCCTGCCGTGTTCCCATCTTATCCGCTAACTAGTCCTCACAGGTCTTAAGCGATAGTCAGAAGTCATAGGCCGGGTGGTCTCCCTGAAATCTCCAGGAGGAATCGGGCTAGTTCGAGTGCCGGAAGTAAAGATCGCTCCCGGCCTCACCATGCCTGAATTTCTCAGCCTGCCCGCAACCACCACCCACACAAATCCCAATATCGACCTGCCACCGGCCGGGACAAATCCCATTCGGGCTTGGTTAGGACATACAATGACGGAAGTTGCCTCCGGGAGGGAACGGTTCTTCCCGCCAGCGAGGATACAAAGTGTGCCTTTTGCCTTCTTGGGAATCCAAACTTCATAGGAGTTTGCAGTCAGCCAGACAAAGGAAAAGCCGGGCGTCCCGTTGGCTCTCAACATATGGTGTGCACAGCTTCACCGTGCCGGCCAAACAGAAGGCCAAAAAGGGTGCGAAAGCTAGGCCTTTTCGGATTTGCCCAACCGCTGCTCTGCACCGGAGGTGGTAAATTGAAGGACCAAACCCTCGATCAGCTGCCGGCATAAACGGACGAAGACCAAAAGCGGTGGAAGGAGCAGCAGACATCCCCCCAAGATGAGAAACAGCAGTCCACCCAGTCCAAAAATCGGCCTTGCCTCCGGCCAAACGATTTGCCATCCCAAGATGAGGCCGGCAGCTGCTACACACAAAAATGGCCCGTAGGGAATGAGGCTTTCCTGCCGTAAAACGAGGTTCACCACGGCAAAAACAAGGGCCACGATCGGTGCAAGGAAAAAGATGATGAGACTACCCTGCCAGCCGACGGCCGCTCCGAGCATCCCCATGAGGGTCACATCCCCAAAGCCCATGGCCTCTCGCTGGAGTGCCCACCACCCAAGGATTCGGACAATCCAAACCAGCCCAGCACCGGCACCCAGGCCGACCAATGCCGAAAAAAGCCCCCGCCAGTGAGGCCCTCCTACCATCCACGCCACCAAGATGCCCCCGGTGCCTACCACTCCCATCCGCACGGCAAACCAGGTGGCCGGGCTTCGCAGAAAGCGAGCCCAGAAATATCTCCAAGCCCGCCGCCATCCTAACCGACTGTACCATCGCCGATCCATGAGGGCAAAACACCAGAACCACCAAATGCCCCAAGCCGCAAGCAGAGGCCAAATTCGTGGGAACCCCTCCAAATAGGCAGGCCAAACGCCCGGCGAACCCACATGCAGAAACCGCGGATGGTCGACGGCAATCTCCGTCAGCTTAGCCATCCAAGGTTCCCCCGCCTCGATCGCTTGCAGGCGAAGATCCGAAGGCACATAGGGGGAATCGGGCAAAAGAGCCCAGGGCCAGCCCGCGGCAATCAGGAGGGCCAACCAGGTTCCCGGCACTGTGAGGGCATCGGGAAGTGTTTTTTCGTCGATATCGATGAGAGAGCCGGCCAACATCAGGCCGAAAAGGACCACATGAAAGCCAAACCGAACATGCAGTGTGGTTACATCAATCGGCTCTCCGGGAAAATCCAGCCCCCGAGTTACCACCTCCCACCAGTAAAGGGCCGGTAGTCCCACGGCACAAAACGTTTCCACCAAAAGGGGACGAATCCAAAAGTACCGGCCCCAAATTTCTCCTTCCCGCCTCAAGAAGATCCATCCGATAATCGGTAGCCGGTCCTGCCAAGAAACTGGGCTTGGTCGCTGAGGACTCCAAGGGCTAATAGGCCGACGATAGTAAGCAAGCTCATAGGTCGCCCAGTTAACCACCGAGCCCCAACAGGCCCCGAGAATACCTAAGATCAGCCATGCTCCCCACGTCAAGAAGAGGTCACTCGACAATGCTCAAGCTCCTCGAAGAAAAGGTTGGAGATAGGTTAGCACCTCGGCGGCCACTTCTTCGACGGTTTTTCCTTCTGTGTCGACCACAAAGTCGGCTGTCTGACGATAAATGGGCTCGCGTTTTTGGAGTAGCTCGATGATTTCCTCTAATCCCCCACGATCTGTCAGGTTGGGCCGGCGGTCCCTGGTGGTTGGATCACTATACATCCGATCATAAATTGTTTGTGGACTGGCCTGGAGCCAAATGACCTTCCCATTTTGCTTCATTGCCTGCCGATTTTCCTCCCGCATCGGGGCTCCACCGCCGGCGGCAATAATCCAGTTCGACTGGGAACAAAGATCGGCGATTACCTGCGATTCCAAATCGCGAAAGGCTGGCTCTCCATCTTCGGCGAAGATACGGGCAATGGTCTTGCCCGCTCGGCGTTCGATCTCCACATCGGCATCCACCCAGGGCCAACCCAATCGCTCGCTCAAGATTCGGGCTACACTGCTTTTGCCCGTGGCCCGATATCCAATCAGAATGATGTTCATTTCCGCTTGCTTCCAAGGCACGGAAACTTTGGTTCGGTTCAAGCTAGATTTCCGTCTACTCCTTTCCTTTCCCGTAGGCGACCAAAAGGATACCCGCCCCGGTCCGTGTGAATTCCTTCCGCCGCCGGCAATCCCCTTTCATTCAGCGGCCCACCGCTGTCAAGGCTACCAGGATAGCCTATGCGAAGTCCTGCTGAAAGGACATCGGCTACCCCTCCGCCGCTAAGCCTCAACGACGACACCATCAGATCGGCACCTTATGGCCCGTCCCGAAGAATAGCCCCCTTTTTTACATCTTTACGGGAGAAATGGCCCGCTTAAGAACTTCCCGCATCAAGTCCGCCGGTCCATCGATGCCTGTAAACAGCTTAAATTGGAGGCAGGCTTGCCGGACGAACATCTCCACCCCGGTAATCACTTTACAGCCCGCCATCCTCGCCTGCTTAATCAGGAGGGTGTTTTCAGGGTTATAGACGGCATCGAAGACCAACATCTCCGGCCGAAGGTAACGGCCGTCGTAGGGCGTTTCGTCCACGTTGGGATGCATCCCAACCGGTGTTCCGTTGATCAATATATCCGGTTGAACACTATAGCGGCGATTCCATTCTAAAGCCCGGCACCCAAATTGCTCCGCTAGGAGTTTCGCTCGCGAGTCATCCCCATCGGTCACCACGACCTCTGCCCCTCGGCGAAGGAGCCCGTAGACCATAGCTCGTCCTACCCCGCCAGCCCCCAACACAAGGGCTTTCTTCCCTGCCAACGGTGCCGGCTGGTCCGCGGGAAGATTCAGTGCCTCGTGGATGCTATCCATGGCCGCCCGATAGTCCGTGTTGTAGCCGTAGACCTCCCCATTCTGAAAGATGATCGTGTTTGCTGCCCCGATTCCTTGCACCGCACTGTCGGCCATGGTCAGCTTTTCCAACACCGCCTCCTTATGAGGAATCGTCACACTGAGGCCTTTTATTCCCATACTCGGGGCTTCTTCAAGAAATTGCCGCAGGGCCTCCCGCGGAACCCGGATCGGCACATAAACCTTGTTGAGACCAAACTTTCGGAAAGCAGCATTGTGGATCACCGGACTTAAACTGTGCCCCACCGGGTCGGCAATCACCCCGTAGACTTCTGTATCCCGATTAATTCGTTCGCAATCATAAATCTCCTTCATTTGCTGAAAGCTCAACTGGCCCGGTGCAAGGATCCTTTCTTCCGAAAAGCTCGCATATGTGAACGGGGCTCCGAACTTCAAAGTGAGAATGCGGGAGGGAATCCCCATTTCTCCCATGCAGAAACCAATGGTGGGAATTTTGGCGGCGGCCACCAATCGCAGCATGCGAAAATTGTCGCAAGGGTGGTTGGCCATCGTCACAATCTTGATGATATCCGGATCGAGCTGGGCCATCCGATCGTAAATGGCCTGGAGATCCTCCGGGGTTTTGCGGAAGTCGTGAAAACTGATAATCCGTTTAGTCTGTCCAAACCGCGGGATTTGGCCAGCGATATCCTCTTCCAAATCCACGTACTCGGCTCCGTCGGCAATTGCAGCCCGAAGGAGCATCTGCCGTTGTTCTTCTGTGCCTGCCCACCGACCTCCATCCCGTTTCCGCCGACAGCAGACCACCACCGGCGAGGGCCGATTGCTCAAAAGCCTTTTTAAATCCGGGGCCCGTCCTAAATAGTCCAGCCGAAGTTCCACCAGCTTGGCCCCTTGGGCCACCAGCTCCCGGTGCGTTTCGATCACCGCCTGATGTTGTCCACGAGCAATGCTCACGCAAATCATTCGAACCGTCCCTTGTCGACCACTTTCAAGGTGAGAACTTTTCCCGAAACCAAGCCCCCATCCCCAGCCCCTGAGAATGGAACTCGTAAAAAATCAGCAAATCAAATAGTTTGCCAAAAGACCGGAATCATCCATCGGAAGCCATCGTGCCCCGCTGAGTCGTTTCTTTCCAATCCCCTAGTTGGTTATCGTGTTCTCGAGAGATGCCAATGTTTCAGTGGTTTGTTCCTTGTCCCCACCCCCCTGTGGCAGGACTTTTGTTGTGGACCAAATCCCAATCGATCTTCACCGTGTCGCCAACCCTGGCTCCCCCAAAACCTTCGAAGTTCCAAAGCTCGCTTTTATATCCGTTTTATCCTAATGCTGCTCCAATTGCCCCCGCGGCTTCCCAGGGTTGCCGCCCTAATGCATGGCCGAGTTACCCTGGCACAAATGGCTTCGCCACCTAATTCCGGTACAAGCCTATCCGATTCAACTAATCTCTGCACCCCCGGCGAGTAATCATTCCCCCAGCTGAAGATTAGCCATACTTTCCCCTTATTAAAGGGATCTCAACCTCGAAAAGCAAAATTTGTCGCGGCATTGTGACCCACTTTGAGTTCGAGGTTTCCTTCCGGGGAAAAACACATCTCGAGACCGACCATAGGCAACACTCTTTTTGTGCTATCGTTCACAACCTTAGTAACGAATTCCACCAACTCAAGAGGATTTCGGGAAAAACTGCCAGCCTGCAAAAAACTTCCACACGGGAAATCAGCAATCTCCCCTCATAGCTGCAGGACGGCAAACCATGCCAAGCCCGAGCAAAAAATGAGGGTAGACCTCCTCCAGGCATGGAGTCCCATGGTGGCTTCGATATTAGCAACTAAATTGCCGGTCCAACCCCGCTGGTGGGGATTGTCAAGTTATCCCAGAAAAATAGGCAAAGTCTTTTTCAGTTTGAGCTTGGATCTGGGCACCTTTCAGATGGCCTGGAATTCAAGGGAACGCCGTCGGCAATTCCGCGGAATCGGACCACCCCGCCCATCTCCTAAAGGCTCAGGAGGATCAATCTCCGTGCTTGTCCCGGCTTGAGCCGACCCCGGCCCTGGCATCTCAATGACTGCCGGTGAGACTGAGGTCCGTTTTTTCGAGAGTCACCCACTTGCTCGTTAAGGGCAACGCAGCTGGACTGTTCGAGCTTAAGGATACCTCGAACCCGCAAACTGTTACGGGGGCACCAATCGCTTCTTCCTGTACCTCGAGCCTACTCCCGGGCATCCGCTTTGGCTGCTCTCATGATGAGGACCACCCACGACCTACTCGAAAAGCCGGAACTCTATGCCGGAGGGAGACCTCCCCGATCATTGGCTCAAAACTGCCGTCCTCCAACTTCTTCCCGCCACCAAATACAGTTCCCTGGGCCACATACAGTTCCCTGGGCCACGAAAGGAGTCCCAAAGGTCCCTGCTCCACCAGGGAGGTAAGCATCCCCACCTGCCATGAAAGCACCCATCTCGAAAACTTGCAAAGACAAAGGTTGACATGGAGAAAATGCCAACCAAAATTGTTTTTCGACATGATTCTTGGATTGCACAGCCTTAGGGCCAGTAGGAGCCTTCCTGAAAAAAGGTTCCCCCACCAAGCAACCCCGCATACGGCACAAACGAGCTATACGGGCTTAAATTGCTGAATTTCAAGGTTCCGCTACTTCCCGACACTCCAAACTAGCGGTTCTGCCCCCGAAGAGTTATCCCACCTAGAAAAGGAGTTTTGTCTTCCATGTCCTTGGTGCCGCCGGTGTTAGGAGTACTAACTGTTCTGTTTGCTCAGGAGGGTCCCCTCGTTTATCCGGAAGCCTACCGGCTGGCTGTGGAACAAAATCGGCCGCTCGTGGTGCTTGTCGGGGCAGAATGGTGCCCCGCTTGTAAACTGATGGAGCGGCAGTTGTTCCCCTTTCTTCGCCAAAGGAAGTTGTTGGGGAAAATTGCCTTCGTGGTGGTGGATTTAGATCGAGATAGGAAACTCGGATATCAACTGGTGGGGGATGGACCTATCCCGCAGTTGCTGGTCTTTCGACGCCTAGGCAACAGCTGGCGGATGGTTCGCCTTATTGGTGTCCATGATCCTACGGTGGTGGAAAGTCAGATCCTGAGAATGGCTGCCTCAAATGCGGTTGCCTCGGAAGTGATCGCACCCCCAGCAGTGGGGGGAGTAGCCGCCGTCAGCAACCCGGCGGCAACCTCAGCCTCCCAGGGGGAGAATTCCAATTCGGGGCAATAAGCCGGGGGATGCTGACGGGATCCGCGGTGGGTGTCTTCTCAAGCCTTTTCCCGTGGGCACCATTGGACCTATGCTCCTTCTGGTTGCATCAACTTAGCCACACCCTCGCTGGGCGAGTTTGGATTGAGGCAACTCGGCTCGGTCGTAATCAATTTGGATTCGCTGTAAACAAGTTGGGTTCGTTCGAGAGGCTTTCGTCCGGAACTTCCCTCCGGAAAGGATGCAGGAACCCCAGGGGAATTTTCCGACCCCGGAAATTCCCCGCCCCCCTCCCGGCTGATAGCTGGCAGCCTATTAATGTTTCAGAAGTCTGTTTACTTTTGAGGTCCCGGGAATACCCTGCGGCCGGCAGCTAGCTACACCTGGCATCCACCTACGGATCAGCACAAGAGAAATTCAGCTGGGGTACTGCCCGGTTCAACTCTTCTTCCACAGGACAATTTTCCGACGAACCCGCAGATTTCTTTGGCCTTTCCCACCTTAATTTCTCTCCCAGCCTGGCAAAGAATCCGCTACGGCCAGCTTTCCGTGGACGGCTTCAGGAATCCGCAGTCTTTTTGCACGTGAGGAGAGAAAATCCTGCCCAATCGTGGTTTCTCCCCGTCGATCCTTCCTCAGGATAGCCAAGACTTGGGTGGAAACTTCCCCAAACAGGCCAACCCCGGGAGGCCGAGGATCCCTTTCAGGCAGCCGCTGGCCGAAATTTTGCACTATGCCCCTTCTTCGTACGATTGCCACCTCTGTGACCAGGAAAAAAGACAAGGGCCGGCAGCCGAAGCTACCCGCCCCGGGGGGGGGGGAGGCGGGGGGGGTGCCCGGCAGCCGGGGCGGGGGGAACCCAACCCACCAGCGCGGGGTTCCTCCGGCAGCTGTGCTCCGC
>Ga0071330_1090822_pt1 | contig 29182 bp, 25 predicted proteins | sample GBScel77sediment_FD_63802 | JGI IMG/M metagenome (GOLD analysis project Ga0071330, IMG submission 63802) | Hot spring sediment microbial communities from Great Boiling Spring, Nevada - Cellulolytic enrichment Sediment 77C v2 (version 2) | ecosystem: Environmental > Aquatic > Thermal springs >...
CTTCAGTAACTTCTTCTCCAACTACCAGAACCCCACAAGATTGAAAAGAAAGAATCTAAACCAGAAGAAGGAATAGCTGGAGAAGAAGTTACTGAAGAAATAGAAGATGAAGAAGTATAGCATGCTACAATCCAGCATGAAGCAAGCTTATAAATCTAGGATATGGATATCTAGATAGTTATGAATAAGAAAATGTAGGAAGCTATAGAAGATTGTAAGAGAAGATCCAACTAAGCAGCCATAATACCCCATATGTTCCAGACCCTGTAAGATACAGTTTTCTACCGAGGAGTAAACGAGTCTCTGAATTTATGAAAACTCTTAGAAAGAGTGCTGAGATAATATAGACTGCCACTGCTATAAGTATGGCGGTAACTGACCCGAATCTATCTATCCTTAAGATCGTTGTAAATAATCCAAGCATGCATCCACCAGCAGCTCTACCCCAATAAATCTTATCTTCAAGCTTCAAGACAATACCACTTAGTAAAAATGTTCTCCAGCTTTATATAAGATTAAATAAACAATAACTACGGTATAGACGCCCTCAATATTCTCCTGAGAACAGTTAAAACTAGTTTAAAACTTTAAAGAAACTATGAAAACTTAATACTTCTAGTTTCTCCATACCTAATAGAGGATAAGATTTAATCTAGATTTTAGCAATAAATGGTGAAGAAAGTGGAGCTTACTTTTATTGAGCTTAAGAGGTTAATGAAAGAGATCTCAGAGCAGATAGTAGGTAGTAGAATTGAAAATATCTATGATATGCATGACGGATCTGTAATCTTGAAACTATTAAAGAAGGATGAAAAATATGAGTTGAGAATAGTTCCTAGTAGATGCATATATTTAGTTAAAGGAGAATATAAGAAACCTCAGACACCGTCAGATCAAATACTTAGATTCAGGAAGTTATTAAACAACTCAATAATAAAAAAAGTAGAATTGGTTGAAGGTGAAAGAATAATATTCTTCAACGTTGAGAAGAGGCATGGAGAAGTATTCAACCTAATAGTTGAGCTCCTCCCTAAGGGAACGGTAATCATTACAGATAGTTCTGGTAGGATCTTAGAATGTTTAAAGAAACTAGTAATGACGGGTAGAAAAATTATCGTAGGAGAAGAGTATAAACTCCCACCGAGGAGACCCACTATAACAAGCTCTACAGATATAGAGCAGCTACTAAAATCCATAGATAAGAATAGGAAGATAGTTTCAGGGTTAGCAGTAGATGCAGGGCTAGGTGGAAGATATGCTGAAGAAGTAATCTATTTAGCAGGCATAGATAAATCTAAGAAATTTTCAGAATTATCGATTAAAGAATATGAAAATATTAAAGAATCGATTATTAAAGTTCTAGAATACGTTGAACTGGGTACACCAGTCGTTATAGAATCTGCCACAGAAACATATCCTCTTCCATATCTATTAAAGTCTCTGAAGATAAACGATATAAAAATAAACGAGGTATCCGATTTTAATGAAGCTGTAAGAGTAGCTTATGAAAAAAACCTGCTACGTCAAATCACCCGTAAAGCTTCAGAGAAAATTGAAGAAGAGATCAAACAATTAAATAAAGAGCTTGAAGATAGATATAAAACATTAGAGAAGCTTACAAAATTATCAGAAGTGAAGAGTGAGTTGGCCAAGATAATACTTACACATTCAAGTGAGATTGAAGAGTTGAAACATTTAGCGACAGCTGAAGAAAAAGACTTAGGCGGAGTTAAGATTAGAGTCGATAGCGGTCTTGGAGCCATCTTGATATCGTCGCAGATCGGTGAAGTTCAGCTGAATTTTAATGAATCTATCGTTAGACAGGCATCAAGACTCTTTGATGAATCTAAGAAAATATCTTCAAGGATTGAGGAGATAAAGAAAGAGATTAATGATATCTATGAGAAGATTAACAGGCTATCACAGAAGAAACAATCAACAATTCTTGAAGAATTACAAGATATATCTCCTAAATTAACTTTAACAAAGAAGAATTGGTATGAGAAGTATAGATGGTTTTATACTTCTGAAGGTTTCCTCGCTGTAGCAGGTAAAGATGCTTCAAGCAACAATGCATTGATACGGAAACACCTAGAAAAAGACGACCTAGTTTTCCATTCAGAGGTTAGAGGCGCACCAATCTTAATCTTGAAAAATGGTGTAAACTCTAGTGAAAAATCAATTATCGAAGCAGCACAGTTTGCTGCATGCTATAGTCGAGCATGGAGAGAAGGATTACAATATGTAAGTGTTTACTACGTTAAACCAGAACAAGTATCTCTTTCACCTCCTCCTGGACATTATCTACCTAAAGGCGGCGTAATAATAAAGGGTGAAAGAAAGTATCTAAATGTTAAACTTGAGCTGGCCATCGGGGTGGAAGATGATAAACTAGCATGGGGACCTTCTCAAACCCTTGAAGGAAGAACTATTAAGATGGTTAAAATAATTCCTGGAGATAAGAAAGCTAGAAAACTAGCTGAAGAAATCGTTAATCGAATCTTTAAAGAAGCTGATACTAAGAAGAAGACAGAACTTATTGAGAAGATAGTCCAGGTAATTCCTTATGGATGTGGATCTATATCTTGAGATCTATACTCTGAGCTCTATATTCTCCCCTCAGGGAATATTAAACTATATTTTCACAGGTAAGTTGTTAATATACGCTAAACTTTTAAACCTGAAATCTATTCATACAGTAGAATCGAAGGGCTGAGTAAAGTTGGCTACACTACCTGATGAATTGAAGGTTAGAGATGTAATGTCAAGTCCAGTAATAGAAGCTAGTGAGAATGAGACTGCAGAGCAAATTGCTCAGAAGATGGAGAAATACAATGTGGGCTCCGTGGTCATTACTAGGAATGGTGCTCCAGTAGGTATAGTAACGAAGACAGACCTTGTATGGAAAGTTGTCTCAAAAAATCTCAAACCTTCTGAAATTATAGCTTCAAGCATAATGAGTAGCCCAATATATTCAGTGACCCCTGAGACCTCTATTGAAGGTGCTTTACGAAAAATGACTACCTTAAAGGTTAGCAGGCTTGCAGTAACATACAAAAATAAACTAGTTGGTCTCGTAAGTGTCAAGGATATTTTACAGATAACTCCTGAAATCCTTGAGATCGTTAAAGAGCATTGGAAGATCAGTGGTGTGACTCTATCAAGGAGCAGCGAAGGTTATGTTGAAGGCTATTGCGATGAATGTGGAGAATGGTCTGACATGCTTCTCAACATTGATGGAAGATATCTCTGCGAAGAATGTAGACTCGAATTAAGTAAAAGAGGAATAAAAGAGGAATAGAAATGGACGATAATAGAAATCAGAGATTTTATGTTGATGCAATGCTTGGCAACATTGTCTCATGGTTAAGAATTCTAGGATACGACTCAGAATACTGGGATGGAGATGATGGAGAACTCATACAGAAAGCAGTTAAAGAAGATAGAATAATCTTAACTAAAGATAGGGAATTGTATGTTTACGCAAAAAGATGTGGAGTAGAAGCTATCTTAGTCGATGAGAATGAGGCTGAACACATACTTGGAAAATTAAACCGAAGTTGTAATATATCTTTAGAGTTTGACCCAGAATATACTAGATGTCCCATATGTAATCATCTTCTTCAAAGAGATAAACATGGTCTTAGAGAAGAATGGAGCTGTAATAATTGTGGTAAAAGATATTGGATGGGGAGACATTGGAGAAACATTACAAGAGTACTCGAGGAGGCGAAGAATATTGGTAGGAGAACTTAGCTTAGAAGAAGGAAGATACCTAGTAAGACTCGCACGTCAGACAATATATAATTATCTAAAGAAGATTGAAGGCCCTCCTCCTACTCCGATCTCGGAGAAATTAAAACAAGAGAGAGGGGTATTCGTTACATTATATACTTATCCGACGAGGGATCTTAGAGGATGTATCGGCTTCCCTTTACCGACTATGCCGTTATATCAAGCTACTATGGAGGCAAGTATAGCTTCAGCAACAAAAGATCCAAGATTTAGACCATTAAGAGTCGATGAATTAAATCATGTAGTAATAGAAGTTAGTGTATTAACTTCTCCTGAAGAGATTATATACAGAAACCCGAACGAACTAGTAGATAAAATAGTAGTTGGAAGAGATGGATTAATCATTAAACCGGGACCATATTCTGGTCTACTCTTACCTCAAGTTCCAGTAGAATATAATTGGACAGTTGAAGAATACTTGATGCATTTATGTTTAAAAGCTGGATTAGAATCTACACATTGGGTAAAGGGTAAAGCAAAGATATATAGATTTACAGCTCAAATTTTCTCAGAGCTAGAACCTGATGGAGAAATAATTGAAGAAGAATTATCTTCTAAAAAATGTTAAGATTGTTGTTTTCTTTCAGGTTATTTAGAGATGACGAGAATCCATCTCGGAGTATTGTCAAAGAGGTTGCTCGAAGTATATGGATGGAACTATAAGAGGTAAAAGAAGATGGTTATGAGTACATATCTAACTAAATTTTTTCTTCACTAACTTCATAATATGAGAGAAGCTTTACAAATGGTTTTGATTCAAGCATACGTTCTTGTAAAGGGTGGAGGATAACAAAGTTTAAGCTCAAAGGTCTTAAGAAGGGAATCCTAACCATGGCTAGATATAAGATATGACTACATGCTCTTTTGTTCTAGACCATGATTCGATAGCCTAAGGTATCTGTCATCCTTTAAACTTAAACCATGAGGTTCTATGTCATACTATTATAGGGAAGGAGCCTTGTAGATGTTGACAAAAAAGTTAGTGGAGTTTCTAGGCCTGCATCCGTCTCTTTAGTCTCTCCAGTTTCCGTCTTATTGTGAAGCCAATGAGTTTAGCGTATCTCTGCGTACTATTAGCTTTAATATAGAGATAGAAAACATCTTTATCGCAAGTGTATATTTTTCCGTTCTTTTTATTGTAAAGAGTCTTCCCCTTCATAGATTTCCTATGTGGTCCCGTTACCTGAATCTTAAGCTTTAGTAGCAGACCTTTAACATACTTGAGAAGGTCCAGATCTGTATTATAGAGTGTAATATATCCATGTTTTTTATCCATGGATCCCTCTGAATCGAAGAGACCTTTAAGGAAATTCCTACTACACCTTTTATCATGCTCTACGTAGGGTTTTACCCTCTCTAAGTCTATAGGCTTCTTCAGAAGATCGTAAAGTGTTCTTGATACTATATCTACACGCCATGCCTTATCTCTGCGCTCTAGATACGGTTTACATGGTCTTGATTTCTTAATCTTGGCTATAGCATACCTGAATTCATCGATCGTCTCGATATCTCTACATTTTAACCCGATAACATACAGATATTTTCCCCTCTTTATGGTGAAGCCGTCTCCAAGAATGACACCTATTACATATGCTAACGCTGGACTTGGCTTAATGTCTTCTGGAAGAATCTTCACAGAGTTGTGTGGTCTATGTTTTCCAGTTAACCAGTAGCCTACACTAGATTTAGACAGCTTAATACCACACATTTGATAGATTTCACTAGCTATTTTTCGATATGATGATCCTCTCTTCCTAAGTCTATGGACTTCATCATATAATCTTAGCCTAGTCTCTAATGGGATGTGTCTTCTTTGCTCTAGAATCCTCTTATTTTTAGGTACAACAACAAGATTGTTGGGCCTATACTGAAGGTTCTTGGAACCCTTCATACCTACACCGCTTCTGGAACATTAAATACTTCATTGATTACTTCTTTAATGTCTCTATATATCTGTTCAGCTAGCCTACCAACATATCTTGAATCTTCAAGCTCTTCCATGAACTCTCTAACCCTAGCAATCTTCAATTGACATGGTAGCTTAACTAATAATATATTTAATAGATTGTTTAGGTTGTTTAAGAAGTCTCTTAAGCCCTCGCCAAGCCTCTGCTCTTCGAAGATATCCCTACATTTATTGTATATCTCGAATGCTTGTTGCTTCCATATCTTCAGTTGTCTAATATTGAGATATTCTAGTAGTGGCTTAGTCATACAATCATCTTCTTGGAATCTCTAAGTACGCTTGTAAGTCTCTCCTGATACTCTCTCCAACAGCTCTTAGGCGCTCCCTCTGAAGCCAATAGTACTCCTTAACTCATTCATTAAGGACAGGTGTAGCAGTATCTTCATCTGCGTTGGTACACTTCTATCCTTAGTAAGTTTTTGAAACTTCTCAAGCTGGCTGAGGATTATTTTCAAACGTATGCAATAACAGATCCAGAGCTCACACTTCAAAATCGGTATGTTCTTCTTAATCTCTCTAACATTTATCATCTGTATCAGCCCTATCAAAGACAGTAGGAACGGTAGTATCATGAGCGTTAGGCTGGGTCCTAGGATAATCAATAGAATCTAAGGTCTATCACTAGATATATCCAGATACATATCATCTTCTCGAAGAGCTTTTCTAAGAACTCCTTGAGATTCATGCCTCCTGCACTCCCAATAGAAACCTTGGTATAGCATAAAGGTTTAAAGCCAAAATATGGAGAGATATGCCATTACGAATCTTAATGGTATGCTGAATGGTGCTGTAACGGCAAACCTCGATAGTATCTGCATAAGCCGTTAAACAATGATACACTATCCTCGACTTTAAGCCTTGAACCTCAATGAGACTACAGAAGCAAAACATTTGGAGGTTGAAGTAATAAATGAATCAATAGCTTATTCAAGCTTCTTATATTGCATTATATGGCTTTTTACGATGTCGAATAGCTTCTTGAATGTCCTTAGTAGCCTCCGCTTCCAAGAGTCTTCTTCTAGTTTCTTAACTTCTCGGTGGAAGTATCTCTTAACGTCTGCAACGATCTTTAATAGATGACTGCTATTGTATTTTTCTTTAAGTTTACTCACTCTTTCTTTGATGTCAGCAACGTAGATGATAAAGAAATGCAGACTCTGATGGATACAGACATTTGTTCTTCGAAATCATTGTATCCATCGGAGTCTTCGAACTTATCCGCTTCAAAGAACTCATAGACATCAAAGCTTTCTTTGTCGGGGCGTACTGTTATACGGCTTATATATACTCTTTCATATCCCCGTAAATACATACGCTCTTAATCAGGAAGTTTGTTGGTAAGCGTAGGATTGATTTCTCAGCTCATCTAACCTTGTCTTATGCTGGTAGAGCTTCTGAAATTATTCATATGTGAAGCGTCGGCTGCTAGGCTTCTAAGAGAAGTCAGATGGGCTGAAGGCATCCGCTGCCCTTACTGCGGCTCTGAAGCTATAACTAGATGGGCCTTGTATAGGTATGTATATCAACGTTATCGATGTAAGGTTTGCTTCAGAGGTTCTTGGAAGAAAGATATGCTTCCTATAATAATCCTTGTCGAACGTAGAGGGGTGGAACGCTACATTCCATCTACCGATGTAGAGAAAAGAACCATTGAAAAGATTGTCTCAAGACATTTAAAGCCTGGCTCCAGAATCTATACAGACGGCTTCATATCCTACATAACCCCTCAAAGCCTTGGCTTCGAACATGAATGGGTAAAACATTCGATAGGCGAGTATGCTAGAGGAGAAGTCCATATCAACTATTGTGAGAGCAGGGCATCAATCTTGAAGCCATGGCTAGCTGTCCATAGAGGGGTATCCAAAGATAACCTTGATTTATACTTAAGCTTCTTCTATCTCCAGATGATAACAAGCCAGCTCCCAACCCTTCAGAAGATCAAGCTCATAGTAAAAGCTTAAACTCCACCAACAAACTCCTTGATTAAGAGCGAATATATATGGTGTCCAGATGAGGGGTATATTTAAAGGTTAAGGGCTTAATCTTCTATGTATAGATATTGTGGTTATGGTCTCTAGTTATTTTTAGCGGTATAGAGAAGTAGGAAGGTTAAGGTTGGCAGTCCAGAATACCTGTTTCACGGAGGCTGTCGGAAGATATCTAAGATTCTAACCCTAGGTATAGGAGATGATAGCTATTGATGAGACTAAGCTATATGTTAAGAAGGTCTCGATATATGTATAGTCTGTAGGTGTTGATTTAGGCGAATTACTAGCTTTAGAAGATCATATGGAAGGATGTTTAAACGCTCTAATCTTCCTTAAGAAGGCTCTTAAGCTATGTATTGACAAGTCTATGGTAGTAGTTTATGGAGGTCCACGGTATAGATAGTCTTTAGAGAAGCTTGGACTCAAATATCAATATCAAAGATTCTGCATAAGGAATAGGATTGAAAAATTCTTCACATATCTTAAGGAGGGGACAGCTATACTCTACTATTAGCTAATCGCTAAGAATCATATACAGGGACAAGGAACCTAAACCCATTCACACTATATTATCAAACCATAAAGATGGAGAATGGATAAAATGCTTATCCAGAACATTATGTCAGAATGGGACGAAACTTTTATAAAAATTAGAATATCTTTAGGCCTCGTGAAGGCATGAGATGTTTAAAGTTCACTTAAGTTGCTGTGGTATAGGATTTGGACATGCTGCTAGAGCAGTTCAAATAGCTAAAGCAGTAAAAGAGAGAGGATGGAGCTTAACTATCTCATCATATGGTGAAGGTTTAGAATATTTAAAAAGACATGGTCTAGATGCATATAGAGCCCCTGCGATATCTTACGGTGTACTCCATGAAGGAAAAGTAAGTATAAAGATGACTATTTTCAAGAACATCCTCCTACCAATAAGAATAATAGAGCAATCAGCATATGAGTTCTCATTAATAGATAGACATGTTGATGTAGTCATATCGGATACTAGAACCTCAACGGTTATCGCTGCTAAGATGCATAGTAAACCAGTCTTAACAATACTAAACCAATTCAACATCAGAATATTATATCCAAAGTATAGGTGGATAATTGAAAGCCTTGAAGCAGCTTCATATCTCGTTGGATGGATATGGCTTAAAAGTAATAGAATACTCGTAGCAGATTATCCTCCACCATTAACGATATCTAAAAGAAATCTTGTTTTCCCTGAAGATGTAGAAGTAAAAGAGAAAGTAAAATATATTGGACCCATAGTAGAGAACTCTATAGGAGAACTTCCTGAAAAAGAATATCTGAGAAACAAGTATGGAATAGGGTTCCAGGGAAAACCAGTAATCTTATTTAAGGCAACTGGTCCAACATATGAGAGGAAGATATTAGTTGAGAAGATGATCCCAATTCTACGGAGGCTAAGCCGAGAATTTGAGATAGTTGTTACATTAGGAGGTTTACATCTAGATCTAGAGAATGAAGACGATGCATTAAAGATTTATGAATGGGTTGAAGAACCATTAGAACTTGCTAAGATTGCAGATTTAGTTATCACAAGAGCTGGACAGACGACTTTAGCAAAAATTCTTGCATTAGGTAAGCCTGTAATTATGATACCTATACCTGGACATTCAGAACAGAATGGAAATGCTATATCTATAGAAGAAAATAATGCTGGAGTAAAACTAGATGAAGAGAAGTTAAGTGAAGAAACTTTGAGAAACGCAATCAACCATATCTTAGATTCAAATTACCATAAAATGGCATCACGATATTCATTAGCCTTTAGATCGCTAAATCCTATAAGTTCGATTCTAGATGAGGTTCAACTCCTCCTTAAAAAGCATAGTAGATAAACTTCAAGAGAAAAGTTTATCTTTTAAGCTTTCTCAATAAAATATGGCAAATAAATGAGTAGTAGTCTAAAGATAGACTCTTCAGTTACACCTAGTAGATTGATTGGTTTGCTTGATTTAGTAAATAGCTTGGGTGGAAAAGTAGATCTCGCTAGAATATCTATCATGCTACAGACAGATGTAGATGACCTACTACCAGTTGTTGATGTAAGTGAAGCTTTGGGGTTCATAAAAGTAGTAGATGGCGATGCTGAGCTAACAGAAGCTGGGAAGAAGTTTGTTCAAGCAACTCCTTCAAAGAAAAAGTTGATACTTCGAGATGCAATAAAGAATATTGAGCCTTTTGCTACAGCATTAAAGCTGGCTCATAAGAGTGGAGAATTCACTAAAGAAGAATTGATAAATGAGCTTAATAATAAGAAATTCTTTGAAGAAGAATTTCCAGATATAGAACAGTTTTACTCATTTATCCTAGAATGGCTACTATACACAGAAGCCATCCACTATAAAGGTGAAGAGAAGAAATTCTATAAGAAGAGACGTTAGCTTAGCAATGTATATATCTTATCTACATACTCGTAGAATTCCTGGCTCCTTCTCGATCTAGGTCTCTTCAAGTCTATCTTAATTATTCCTGCAATTTTCGAAGGTCTAGTCGTTAATACCGTGACTTTATCACATATTTCAACAAGTTCTTCTATGTCATGGCTTACCAATACTATTGAAGATATTGGTAAGATCTGGTTTAGCCAAAGGTTCTCCAGCTCTCTTCTAAGGGTTATAGCTGTTAACTGGTCTAGGTTACTGAATGGTTCATCCATCAATAGCAAGTCTGGATGGGATACTAGAGCTCTAGCTATAGCTACTCTCTGCCTCATTCCTCCACTAAGCTCTGCAGGGTACGCATTCTCAAACCCTATCAAACCCATCATATCTAGAAACGTCCTAGCCCTCTCTTCCTTCTCCTTATCTGTTAATCCTTTTTCATTAATAAGTCCGAGCATCACGTTTTTCAGGACAGTATACCATGGAAGAAGAGTTGGATTCTGGAAGACCATCGAGATTCTTGGATCGGGATTGTGTAATGGTTTACCTCTAAAATATACTTCTCCTAAGTCAGGTTTCAATAATCCAGCCATAATCCTCAGTAGCGTACTTTTACCACAACCGCTAGGTCCAGCTATACCTACGAATTCAGCAAACATTATGCTTAGAGAAAGACTATCGAATATTGGAAGCTTATCCCCCTTCCTCATCTTATAACTGAAGGATATATTCTTTAACATTAGTAGTGTTTCATCGGTTTTTTCTAGTGTCATGTTTTCTAGACGATTCTTCTTATGGCTATCTCATATATTCTTCTCCATAAAAACCTGTTAAGAATCACTATGAATAATGCCATCCATATTGTTGTCGCTATGAGTAGTTCAATGTCCCCCAGCGAAGTGGCTATACTCATCGTCTTACCAATTCCAGGATTCTCAACTTCCCAAACAATATGGTCTAAGAGTGCTCTCTCAGCAATTACTAGAGTGTTCCATCCACCTCCAATTGTAACAATACATCCTGTAATCATAGATGGCGTCATTCTAGGTAGATATAGATACCATAACTTCTTTAAACCAGATATCCGAAGCAGCTTGAATAGCTCCTCCTCCTCCCTCGGTATTACTGTTAACGCTCCTCTTAGAGAGAACAGCATATACCACATAGTTCCAAGCAAGACTATTATGAGTGCTCCAAATTCTTTCATTAATCCTGACTTCATAGTGAAATCCATTATGAAAGGTATCAAGAGAGTTGCAGGAAAAGATGAGATTGCTTGAAAAATTGGGAGTAATATCTTTTCTAAAATCTTGTTCTCATATAAGATTATAGAGGTCGGCAGGGTCCACACCAGAGTTATCAATAATGCTATGGAAACTCTACTTAGAGAATATCCTAACATTATTAAAGGCTCAAGAATGCCTAGTCTTGAGAATCCATTATAGACAATATGCGTAAAAGTAATCAGATCTTTAAGACTTGTTATACTTGCAATAATAGCCACTGCTCCGAAAGCTATCAGGACTTGAAAAACTCTTCTATGCTTCACTAATAAATTGATAAAGCTATGTAATCCTGCTCCAAGCTTCCAGCTTTCAGAGAATCTCGGTCTTAAGGCTATTATTTTAATCGGTAGAGTAAATGGTTTAACAAGCCTTTCAAACCATGCATGAGGGATCTCTGTAGCATATGTTTCAAATCTATACTTCATGCTTACTCTAATCATGGGTACAAATACTAGTAGATTCATTAATACTACGAAGAGTAGGACCAAGAACAGGGCGGCTGCCGACTCTAAGATCATTCCAGACGCCATAAACTCCGCTGTCAGAGAACCTATACCGAACAATCTATACTCAGCTTCACCTATAGTTATTATTTCACAAGCTACTAGGAAGTATAATCCATTCGCCCATGAAGAAGGTAGATTTGCAGCAATCTTAGGGAAAGAAGTAGGAATATAAAGATGTCTAATTTTACCAAATATATTTAACCTGAGAAAACTAACTACTTCTAATGTTTCAGTAGGAATTACTTTAACGGCTTCATAGACTCCGAAAGAGATATTCCATACTTGGCTAGTGAATATCAAGAATATTGCTGCTATCTCAGGACCTATAATCGGATGTAGAGTTACGAAAGCATAGAGAGCGATAGGAAAGAAGCCGAGTACAGGTATTGATTGAAGAATATCTAGAATTGGTATAATGATTTTTTCAAGACTTTTACTTACTGCTGCTGCAACACCCACAGTGATACTGAACAGGATAGATATCATTAATGCTGTAAGCATCCTTAACCATGAATACCCTACCGCTGATAATATCATGACTAGTATAGCTAGATCCAATTAACGCCGCCTCACCTAGTATCATGTCTCCAGGTCTTCTTGAAAAATGTTCCTAGCTTTAGCCAGCTTCTCTTAACATTGAGTAGACACAGTATTCTGGGAACCTCTTCAAGTATGTTTTCTCCGGTTCAGCTAAATCTAAATCTTTAATAATTTTCTTAGCCTCGTTAATGTTTTTAGCCATCTCTTCTAGTAAAAACTTTTTCCAATCTATCTTTGGAGCAAGCAAGCTCTCCATAGGTGGAGCTTTCCTAAGCTTGATAGCTAACATGATCTGTCTTATTTTTTCTTCAAATCTATTATAGAATACTAGGTGGGATCGAATAGAAAATCTCCCTTTAATAATGTCAACGTAATCATCTGCTAACTGATATGCAATACCAACTTTCTCTCCATACTTCTTGGCTTGTCTGACTAGCTCAGATGATGCACCAGCAATTAATGCTCCACATTCTGCTGCAGCCTCAAATAGTGCAGCTGTTTTTTCTTTGATGATCCTTAGATAGAGAGTCTTACCTGGTAGATCTCGATGCATTAACTCTCTTAGAACACCGTTAGAAGCTCTATCCCATGCATTTAAGAATATTCTTGCAATGTCTAGACCTTCACTCAATGCTATCTGGAAAGCTAGATTTATTAATCTATGTCCTTCTATTAACGCTCTACCTATGCCGACCTGCCGCCATAATGTTGGTTTTCCTCTCCTCTCAAAGTCTACATCTATGATATCATCATGAGTTAAGCTAGCACTATGTGCTAACTCTAATGCAGATGCTACTTCTAAAGCTTTCTCAAAATCTCTACCATTAAATGCTTTGAAAACAAGTAGTAAGAGAAGAGGTCTAAGCCTTTTTCCACCTGACATTATGTTCTCCGCTATCGTCGAGTCTAGATTGATCTTTACTTTGTTATACATGTGTAGATTGAAATCTTCTCTAAGCTTTCTAAGGTATTCTTCGAGTTCTTCCAAGTCTTCAAAGATCAATCTCTATTCTATATGCTTAAATAAGATTCTATGTAAAAAAGATTTCCTATATATTTGATAAATTCTTCCTGATTCTTTCTTCGATAACTTTCCTTGGATACGCTCCTACTATAACATCTACTGGTCTACCATTCTTAAAAATTATCATCGTTGGAATACTCACTATTCCATAGCGGGAGGCGGTGATAGGATTATCATCAACGTTTACTTTTAAGAATACTATTCTGCCAGCATATTGTTCAGCTAATTCTTCTATTACTGGAGATATCACTTTACATGGTAGACACCATTCAGCCCAGAAATCTACGAAGACTATACTGTAACGTTTTATAAGCTCTTCAAAATTATCGTCTGTAGCCATTATAGGTCTAGATATAATGTTTTGTGATGTCTTACCTCTACTTACCTGCTTCAAGAGATCCTTCATTATCTTCTCCTTAATCTTTTCTAGTTCTACGTCTTTCTCATCAACCATTTTGCTATACGACTATAGAGAACACTATTTAATAGACTTTCTCATGATACTTTTTTCATAGACGCTCTAGCATTATAGTTGTGTATTCTTTGCGAGGGATCATACAGATGAATGCAGTTTCTTCATCTCCATTATTCTCATAATAATGGACTGTGTTTGGAGGGATAAGTATAGCATCACCAGGTTTAACTTTATACGATTCTTCCCCTATCTTAATCAGGAAGCTCCCTTTCAAGACATATTGTACATGTTCTATCTCAGGATGTAGATGAGGTGGGATCCTTCCACCAGGCTTGATCGAGATTTTTCTAAGTTCAATGTTTGGGGCTTCATCAAATCTAGTTATAAGAGGTTGGATGAATGCTTTCTCAGCATCTTCTATCGGTATAGGCTTAATACTTTCCTCATTTTTGACGACCATGTATTTTTCATTTAATACTCTAACAAATAAACCTTAATATTAGTAGAACGTTAAACCAAGCATAAAAATATAAATAAAGTATGCAGGACTTAGGAGTTGAAGTAAGTTGCCTATACTTACTATCAGGAAAGAAAGGTTTTGGGAACTAATAGGTAGAAGCCTACCAGATTCTGAACTATCTAATCTTCTCCATAATCTTGGAATGGATGTTGAAGAACTATCCTCAGATTCTTTCCGAGTAGAATATAACCCTAATAGACCAGATTATTCCAGCCCTACAAGTATAGCTAGAGCTGCTCAAGGACTTCTAGGAGTTAAGATAGGTTTACCAAGATATAGTTTATCCCCAGCTAAGACATATGTTGAAGTTGATCCAAATGTTAGAGATGTTAGACCCTATATTGTCGGAGCCGTTGTTAGAGGGTTAAAGCTTGATTCTCAGAAGATTGAAGAATTAATAATTATGCAGGAAGATCTTCACTGGATACTCGGGAGAGACCGGAGGAAAGTAGCTATAGGATTACATAACCTAGACGTCTTGAAGCCTCCATTCAGATATATCGCAGCCAAGGGAGATGAATATAGCTTCATACCTCTTGGAAGTTGGAGAAAAATGACTCTGAATGAAATACTTACAAAACATGAGAAGGGAATAAAATATGGACATCTAGTAAATGATAAATCTAGATATCCGTTAATATTAGATTCAAGAGGAGAAGTACTTTCCTTTCCACCTATAATAAATTCTGTGCTAACTGAATTAAGCCCTAAAACAAAGAATCTCTTTATTGATATTACTGGATTAGACCTTGATGCTTTACATAAAGCACTTAACATTATTACAACTACACTACATGACATGGGTGGAAGAATAGAGCAAGTTAAGATAATATATCCAGATAGAGTCTTAGTTACCCCGAACTATAAAACGAGGAAGTGGAAGATCAAGATCGAATACATAAACTCTCTATTAGGGTTAAATCTTTCTACTTTAGAGATCTCTAAAGCTTTAAAGAAGATGAGGCATGGAGTAAGAATCTATAGAAAAACAGTTATAGTTACGCCTCCACCATATCGTGTAGACATTATTCATCCAATCGACTTTGTAGAAGACGTGGCTATGGGGATAGGGTATGATCTACTAGAACCTAGGCAGCCTCAGGTATTAAAGTATGGTAAATATCATCCAGTAACGAAGATTGAAGAAATAGTGAGAGAGGTAATGATTGGGGTCGGATACAATGAAGTTATGAATTTCACTCTAACAAATATCGAGGATGAATTCGAGAAGATGATGGTTAAGGAGACTCCACATGTAAAACTCCTAAACCCCGTATCTAGCGAATACACTATACTGAGAACCTGGATCCTGCCTAGCTTAATGAAGACCCTATCCCTAAACAAAGGCTCAACATATCCTCAAAAAATATTCGAGATAGGAGATATAATCGAGCCAGACCCAGATCTTCCTGAGAAAGCAGTAAGAAAGATGAGGCTAGGATGCATCTCATGCTACACAGATGCATCTTACTCAGAGATTAAATCCATCTGCGAAGAAATATTAAAGAACCTATCTATCCAAGAATGGAGATTCGAGCCATATGATAAGCCGCCATTCCTTGAAGGTAGAGCAGCTAAAATAATTATAGATTCTAAAGAGATAGGAGTCATCGGGGAAATACATCCACAAGTCCTAGAAAACTGGGAGATCACCCTTCCAGCAGCTGCTCTCGAACTATATCTCTATGAACTCATACCTATAATTCTAGAAATAGAAGTAAAATGAAAGAAACTCGAGAAAAAGTTATTAATGCTTCATTTAATCTTAAACGTGGCCCCACCGCTTCCTTAAGCCTCTTGGAGAGAGGTGTAAGCCCTCCCAATGATGGGGGGTTGTCGGCGGTGGGGTACAAATGTAGAATATTTTATTATAGGTTATGTTCAAGGAAGTTACTATACTATCTAGTGATTTCTTGAGATTTTACAAACTCGTATAATTTCTTAGCGGATGGATCTTTTTCAAAGTGTTCTCTTATCGGTCTTATTGTTTCATCTATTGCTCTAGCTACAGCGTTCTTTAAGTCTACTGGATGTAACTTGCCTAAAACGTAATCTCTCTCCAATTCTTCATAACTCCAATATTCTATATCTCCCCCATATTTTGAAGGTCTCTCAATATAGAGAGACTTCATTTTTCTGAAGATTATATATTTCGCATATTCTAGAATGGGGTTTCCTCGTACAGTCTTAGGTGGACAATAGGCATTATTAATTTTAGTTCTGATAGTTTCAAAATCATCATGTACGAATATGCTTGTTTCTGGAATACTTTTACTCATCTTAGAAGCAATTTCCATATCCATTTCAACATCTTCTTCATATCCTCCAGCCTCGATAGGACCTTGAAGCCCCATAAGCATGTGATGATGTACAGCTACAGGCTTTTTGACCCCGATCTTTGATGCAAGTTCCCTAGCCAGTATATTTGCACGTCTCTGGTCTAAGCCTAGCTGGCATATATCAACACCCATATAGTATATATCAGATACCTGCATTGCAGGATACAAGATCTGTGCAGCTTCCTGCATCTCTCCTTCTCTTCTACCCATGATAGGTAGAGCTCTTAAAGCCCGCTTCAATGTTATATTCTTAGCAACAAGGATAACGTATCTCCAATAATCTCTACTATCTACTAAATCGTTAGCCCAAATAATCTCAACTTTTGATAGATCCACCCCAGCTGCTTTCCAAACCTCTATAAAGTATTCTCCAACTCTTCTTATCTTCTCTAAGTCTCCACCCATCTTGTTATTTATCATTGCATGCCAATCAGCCAGCAAAAGCTTGAATCTACATCCAGCCTCAAGCATATCTTGAAGCTTAATTGCTCTAAGCACTCCGAATGGTAGGTGGGCTAAACCACTAGGCTCAAACCCATCATAAGCTATTGGATGAGCCTCTGTCTCAAGTAGGCTTCTCAGTTCATCCACTGTTATAACTTCTTCTGTAGGTGGTCTAGTTACTAACTCAAGTCTACTCTCTATATCCATTATACACCATTCAAATCGGATAGAATGGATGAATTAAATCTAACGTTCGACATGGCCATACTAGAAAAATAGAGTAACCTCTTGCATAAGGGGCCGTATTCCAGGATTTCCCTGCCTTTTTTGGCCATATAGTCTCTTTAAAGAAGAATTCTAAGCCATTTCGAAGCGGTCTAGGAGGAGCCTCCATAACCCCCTTCGATAACACTAAAAATTTAGAATTTCAATATATAGTATTTTCATATTCTAGTCTTAATTAAAGTTCTCATTTTCATGTCATCCTCCATTTTTAGTGAAGTGTAAATCTTTTATTAGCGGGTCTGAATATGTCTAGGATGGTAGTCAAAGAAGTCAAGAGAGAGGTCTAAGAAATGGAGTATGGCGTCTACCCCGTTCGAAAGGTCATTAAGAGGGATGGGAGAGTAGTAGATTTCGATGAAAATAGGATTAGAGAAGCAGTAAGGAAAGCAATGGTCCATGTAAATATGTATGACGAGATAACTTTAAAACAAGTAGTCGATTATATTCTGAAGATAATAGCTGAAAAATTCGGTTCAGAGAGGATACCTCATGTTGAAGAGATACAAGATATCGTTGAACTCACCCTAGTTAAATTCGACCTATATGAGGTTGCTAAAGCCTACATAATATATAGGAAAGAGAGAGAGAAGATTAGAGAAGAAAAGAAACGAATATTGGAAAAAGACTATGTAGATGAGGTAGATAAAGTATTCTCAGTAAATGCTCTACGACTCATGGCAAGCAGATATCTTTTAAGAGATGAGAAGGGGAAACTCGTAGAAGGACCTAAAGAAATGTTTAAGCGTGTCGCTGCACTCATTATTATACCAGATATTCTATACGATCCCCAAGTATACGATAGTAGTGGTAGCCAACAACCACATCCATGGGAGGACTTCGATGTTGACGCATGGAGTGGGAAGCTAGGTCTAGGAAAGACATCAAACGGTGAATTCGATTTTAAATGGAATAGATGGCATCTAGAAAGGATGAAGAATCTCTATGATGAACTCAACTCTAATGGACACATGAGAGTTCCCTGGGCAGTCTTTCTCAAAATGCTTATAGACGGATTCTTTGAAAGACATCATAGTAATTGTCTTCAATACTATAAGTTAATGGTTGATAAGAAGTTTATGCCGAACAGTCCAACATTATTTAATGCAGGCACGAGGCTCGGACAATTGTCAGCATGCTTTGTATTAGATATAGATGATGATATTGAGTCAATAATGAATGCTGCTAAAGATGCTGCAATAATCTTTAAGTCAGGCGGTGGAGTAGGAATAAATTATTCAAAACTTAGACCTGAAGGAGACCTGGTTTTCTCTACATACGGTGTAGCATCGGGCCCCGTCTCTTTCATGAGAATCATAGATACCGTTACTGATGTAGTTAAGCAAGGTGGAAAACGTAGAGGAGCAAACATGGGCATACTAGAGATATGGCATCCAGACATAGAAACCTTCATTCACAGTAAAGAGAAAGAAAACTTTCTTGAAAACTTTAACATCTCCGTCTTAATAACACCAGAATTCTGGAGATACTATGAAGAGAAGAAACCATATCCATTGAAAAATCCCAGAGATGGTACAGTATGGAGAACCATAGATCCTGAAAGACTATTTAGAGAAATAGCTGAAGCTGCATGGAGGACAGCCGACCCAGGAGTACTATTCTTAGACAATATCAACAAACATAATATCTTTAAGAGCTTCCTAGGCGATATAAGGTCAACGAATCCATGTATTGCAGGCGATATGAGGATACCAACCTCCACAGGTCTCATAAAGCTCTCAGAACTTCACTCATTATACTGTTCAGGAAAAGATTTAGATATACTCTCAGATAATAGAGCTCTTCAAAATAATATTATTATAACCTCTACTGGAGTTCTTTTAAGAGAATACAATGCCTCTGGAGTTTCTCTGAGAAAGGTGGCGAAAGTAGTTAAGACTGGTATAAAGCCTGTTTATCGAGTAGTTACTGAGCATGGCTATATCTTGAAAGCAACTCGAGACCATCTGATTCTCACTGAGAGAGGATGGACCCCTCTGAAGAAGCTAAGAATCGGTGACAGGCTAATAATACAGTCTGGCGAAGGAGGCTTCGGAAACATAGGCTCTGAAGGTCTCGGAAGAATTCTTGGATGGTTTATAAGCGATGGTAGCATTTCTGAAAACAGAGTAACCATGTGGTTCTACCATAAAGATAAGAAAGTAGCTTTGAATATAGCTAGAGATATACATGAGATATTCCGAGTAAAAGTAAATGTAAGAAAAGCAGAAGATAGAGATGCCTTCTTCATAACATCTAGAAAACTGTATCAATGGTTTAAAGATTTGGGGATAGTTGAGAGATTAGCAGTTCCTGAAATTGTATTCAAGGGGAGGAGGGAGATGCAGAAAGGGTTCCTGCAAGCCTTGTTCACAGCTAATGGTAAAGTAAGCATCAGTAATAGAAGATGTAGTATTAGGTTAACAAGCAAATCAATAGATTTCTTGAGGGATGTTCAGCTACTGCTCTTAAACTTTGGTATAATCTCTAAAATATGTGAAGATAGGCGTGAAGCAGAGTTAAAGATGCCTACCGATGTAAGAATGAGAAATAAACCGTATAAATGTCATGCATATCATGAGCTTACAATAGACAGACAAAGTATAGGCTTATTTGCTGAAAAGATAGGGTTCATGGATGAAACAAACCAGAGGAAGTTGATGAACTGGATTAAGAATAAGAAGAAAAATATTGATTTAGAGAAATACATCACTGAGGTCAAGAGTATTGAGTATGTTGGGTTAGAAGAAGTCTACGATGTCTCTGAACCTATAACAAATAGTTTCATTGCAAATGGAGTCTGCGTTCATAATTGTGGTGAACAGCCTCTATATGCTTATGAGTCATGTAATCTTGGAAGTATCAACTTGTATGCTTTTGTAAGAAAAGTTGGAGGAAAATACGAGGTTGACTGGGACTCTTTAAAGGAAGCGGTTAAGTGGTCTATCAAATTCTTAGATAATGTGATAGATGTCAACAAGTATCCCCTCGAGCAGATTGATTATAAGACGAAGAGAAGTAGGAGGGTAGGCTTAGGGATAATGGGTATGGCGGATATGCTTTTCATGCTTGGAATACCATACAATAGTGAAGAAGGCTTCCAGATGATGAGTAGAATAATGGAGTTCATAGCATACTATGCTTATAAGACAAGTATAGATTTAGCTGAAGAGAGAGGAGCATTCCCACTATATGATCAATCAGATTATCTTAAAGGAAAATTCCCAATAGAAGGATTCAACCATCCCGAGTGGTGGACACTACCATGGAATGAACTAACTGAGGAATTAAAGAAGAAAGGGATCAGAAATAGTCATGTAACAACAGTTGCACCAACAGGTAGCATATCTATGCTGTTAGACGTCTCATCGGGGCTTGAACCTCAATTCGCACTGGTATATGAGAAGAGAGTAACTGTTGGATCATTCTTCTATACAGACATAGAGTTTGAGAGGCAGCTTAAAGAGCGTGGCTTACTTAATGAGAACATCTTGAAGAAGGTTGCAGAGAATGGAGGCTCAGTACAGGGATTAGAAGAAATCCCTGAAGATATTAGAAAAGTCTTCTTAGTGGCATACGATATTCCCTGGTGGGACCATGTTAGAGCACAGTATGAGATTCAGAAATGGGTTGATGCTTCTGTCAGTAAGACGATAAATATGCCTGCATGGGTTACTGTGGAAGACGTTATGAAAGCATACTTTTTCGCTTATAAGCTAGGGTTAAAAGGTATAACAATATATAGGGATACAAGTAAAGCAGCTCAAGTACTTGTAACTCCATCCCAGAAATTAACCAAGTATATAACGTTAACACCGAATAAGACATTAGAATTAATGAAGCAGCTGGGTATAGGTCCTCCGAAGATGCATAATGAATCAAAAGATAAATCAGGTGAAGTCGGTAAAGCTGGAGTTAGACTAATCATTACAGAGGTTGGTGGATCTGAAGTAGCTGTTGAAGAAGAGAAGATAACTAGATTGAAGTCTTCTATAAGAAAAGTTGAAAAATGCCCAGTCTGCGATAGTATAAACTTGATCTATCAAGAAGCATGTCTAAAATGCTTAGACTGTGGATGGGCTAACTGTGTCATCTCGTAAATAACTTAGAAGCTAGTCTAAGAAGATAGAATCCTCCTATAAATCAACCTATTATCTTTAATGCTATACTAGATATCTTTTTTCCACCAATTATAGGTTCAAGTATTGTTTTTGCAGCTCTCTCAAGCATCTTTAAGTATTCTCTAACACTATACTCTCCCATCCTACAGAGTTGTGGAAGCGTTGCGTTAATCCATCTACCACCAGTTACTACATACTTTACTGATTGACCTGGCTCTATCATAAATCCTAGTGATTCAAGCTTTCTAGCTGCAGTAGCATGTAATACTCTATTTACATATTCTCTAGTATGCCTGCTTAAGCTCCTCACGATGATTAAATCTTCTATAGATGCTTCACCTAAAACTATCATCTTAACATATTCTCTGTAGAGTTCTAAACATTCTAAAGCTTTTTCTTTAAGCTCTCTTAATGTATCTGCTCTAGACAACTTCTCCAGCATCTTCAGCTGCATCTTCTTAACTATAAGTGGGGCATCCCTCCTCCTAGCTTCTATCCCTCTATACTTTAACGTACCATTAAATAATGCTCCAAAATATCTATTATTGACAGGCTTAAATGGGTTTATCTTAGATTTTAGGAAGATTATCCACCTGTATCTTCCCTCATAGCTTACTGGTAGCTTAAGTCTATCTTCTATTATTTCTACCAGCTTTATGTAATCATCATCGACAGCGTCTTCCTTAACTATCCAGAGTGAATCAACTAAACCATGAACTACTTTAAACCCTGATTCCTCAACGATCTTTATAGCCTTAATGAGAGTATCTCTAGCTAATGCACATACAGATAGATGGGCTTCTCTTGATCCAAACTTTGCTTTCCTAAAACCTAGATATCCGAAAGCAGTTACTAGAATCCATTTCAGTGCATCTGTTCTCCTACTATATACTTGTCTTAGATGGGGGGTGCTTGCTTCTCTAAGTAGTTTCTTATACTGTAGCCGCTTCTTCAATGGTAGCTCTATAGCTCTCGGAACGATCCCTCTCCATCTCCTACATATATGGTAGCCTACTTCAGGGATTTTTACTCCGCCGTCTCTACAGCATTCACAGTTAATTGTTTCTCCAGAAATATTGTACTTATACATCAGCATAGGGTAAAGACTTTTAAAATCTATCTCTCCAACATTCCAGTATATCTTAGGTTTAACATCAAGTATCAATCCACCTCTATCAGCTATATTGAGCTGTCTTCCACTCATGTAATTTTCTCTATGCGGGCTCCATGGTAAAAGTATCCCAAGCTTATAGGCTTCATAATATTGAAGAGAAGACATACATGACCCGATAGTATATCTTGAAGCATCTTGAATAGGTATCCTACATACTCTAGAAATCTCTATTATCCCATCTATACCTGTTTCTTGATAGAGCATTGAGTTGAAAGAATCTATATGTATTCTTCCTCTAAATTTTAACCCCTTAAACTTATGATATACTCTACCATAACTAAAGTAAGATTTAGATACTGTTTCCAATCTAGGTTTATGATCTAATCTACTAAGTCTTAGCTTAATATTATTTACTTTAGATCTATAGTAGAGGTAAGGTATAAGGAATGAGTCTCCACACTCTGTTATGATTACATCTACATCTAGCGAGTCTAGTATTCTAGATAGTTCTTCAAGAATAGATTCTTCGGAAGAATCTAATACTATCTCTTCATCTTGGAGCTTTAATGATATCTCAGTAAGCTTATCTTGGAGAGATGGTAAGAGGTTACTAGAAGATATCTTAACATCAAGATATGCTATCTTGATCCATGAAGTATCATAGTGAAGATCCTCGACGTTATCTAAAATTTTAAAGCTATTATTTGAGTAATCTATGTATGCAGTAGGGTATAGATTGTAATAATATAGGAATTCCTGGATAGATGGTAGATCTACATTGAATACGCTGTAGAATCTATAGTTACCAATATCCAAGATCTCTCTAGCCAGCTTCTTTCTCTCTCCAAAAGGTACCTTGACTTCTAATACTGTTTCTAGAGAACCTCCTATATGGATATCTTTCTCAGTAAATTCTAATTCATACCTACTTGAAAGTATCTTGCTAAGCTGGACTAATTTATCAAATGGTCCAGCAACATAGATTCTAGGCATCCATTTAATCTTCTCTACTTCTATTCTTCCATTCCTTCTCTTTATCCAGACGGCAACTTCATCTCTACTTAGAGGATGTATATCAAGGAGCCAGCCTTGCATCGATCTTCATCTCCTGCTTTAACTCTTTCTCTAGAACTTTCAATCTTTCTTCATGAGATAGAAGTCCAGACATAACAAGTAAATCAAATACATCTCTCTCAGGATACATCGATGCAGCATGAGAATATGTATGAATACTACCAACTAAACTATCAAATACTTCTCTCTCATCTCCTAGTAGAGCCTTCCTGAAATTTCCCCAACGTTTAAGCTCCAGCTCCAGTCTCTGCCTATAAGTTAACGTAGTTCTACCCATTCTCTACTATGCGAGCCTAAAATGTTGTTTATAAGCTGGAGAGATTGCTAAAAATGGTGAGCCTTATCTAAAAATGGGTTACAACTTAAATAGAGAAGATTAAAGTGGAGATAAATTGGCCATTCATAAGAATTATAGAATCTCAATAGTAATAGTAAATACTAGATGCTTTTAGCATAGAAAGAATAATGATTAGTGAGAAGCTAAGTTTTCATAACGTCTAAGTCTTTTATAGCATGTTTGGTTATCTCAATTGAACATGCATTATATCTTGTACAGAAATCTTCACATCTATCAGCCCATTCTTTCTCTCTATATCTAAGGCCACATCTCTCACAGACATATAGTATCTCATTTGAGACTCTCAGTTCCTTAACCATATTCCTATAATATGGACTCTATTCTATTATATAAGAATTCAGGCCTCATCATACTAATACCTTGATTTTAGAGAGGCAGTACAGATGCTAAGATAGATAAAAAGATAGAATATTGAGCATGATCTACTATGATTCAGAGATCTTCTTGATGACAATGTTAATATTTACGATATTTCAATCCATAAAATGATAACGATGAATTTACTTAACATTCTCTCAGTAGATTTCTCTGAAACGCTTAACTCTTTAATATTCTTCACGCTTACTTCTGCATTGCTTGCAGTTTTCATGCATAAACAAAGAGAGAGAATAGTTGAAGCCTATGTTATAATAGGTTTCGCGATATCATTCTTCTTATCTATACGTCAATTCTTTTCAGTCTCTTCTAGCGGACCAGTTCAGATCTATTCTTCTCAATATCAATTAATATCTTCTCAGATATTTGTTGATGATCTTTCAATATACATTGCCTCAATATTCGTATTCATAGGTCTCATGGCCTCCATATTCTCAGTAAAATATATTGAAGAAAGGAAGAGAGAATACTATCCACTCTTAATAGCTATGGTTACAGGCATGGTTGGCGTAGTATTTTCAGGAGACTTCATTACATTATTTATATTCTGGGAGATGATGAGTCTGACCGCATATGTTCTGGTAGCGTTCTTCTACCGTAGATGGGAAGCAGTAGAAGCATCATTCAAATATTTAATCATGAGTACAGCTGGAACAGCTTCAATACTCTTTAGTTTATCGCTCCTGTACGGCATGGTTGGAACATTATCTTTTACAAGCCTAGCAGAAACATTCAGGATGCCTGAATTCCAAAACAATGCTTGGACATATCTAGCAATAGCATTACTAATAACTGGTTTTGGGGTAAATGCAGCCATGGCCCCATTCCATAGCTGGCTACCTGACGCCCACCCTGCTGCACCAAGCCCTATAAGTGCAATGCTTTCAGGTGTAGTAATTAAGACAGGTGCATATGCAATGTATAGAACGTTAACGTTGATATTTCCATTACCTTCATACAATTGGCAGATAGGTTTAATATTGTTTGCAGTAATAACAATGATTGTAGGGAATACTCTTGCTATGCTTCAAAACGATATCAAGAGATTATTAGCTTTCAGTAGTATAGCACATATAGGATACATAGTATTTGCCTTAGGGATAGGGACTATTGCAGGACTAACTGGAGGGCTACTCCATATACTAAACCATGCATCTATGAAGGCTCTTCTCTTCCTCTCAGCAGGTGCGCTAATCCATACAGTTAAGACAAGAGATCTAGATACATTGAGTGGTATAGGTAGGAAGATGCCTATAACTGTTGCATGCTTCTCAATAGGTGCATTCTCACTTGCAGGGATACCAGGGCTAAATAGTTTCGTAAGCGAGTTCCAGATAATAACAGCTGCAATAGATGCTAAATTATACATATTTGCAGCGATAATGGTATTTAATGTCCTCCTCGGTGCAGCATACTATCTTAGAGTAGTCCAGGTACTGTTCGTCCGCCCTCCAACAGATGTTTCACAAAAAGCAGTAGAAGCATCACCAATAATGCTTACACCACTCATAACCCTGTCAATAATAGCAGTACTCATAGGAGTATATCCTGGACCATTCGTAGAAACCGTGAAAAAAATTGCTGAAATACTCCTAGCATCTTCCTAATACCATTGACGGATAACTATCTACTTATCTACTTTACCCAAAACGGCTAATAACTGCTGTTAAATAATTAGATGTAGAGGGAGGCTATAAATGTCTAAGAAGCAGGATGGGGAGAAGACGTATAAAGCAGATGTAATAAAGAAGGAAGTACTAGAGAAACTTAAGAAGGTTGGAGCAAAAGTCTTTAGAGATCTCTCTAGAGGCGAGTTTCCCGAACTAAATATTCCTTCTAGAACAACTAAGAATATTATATACGATGAGAAGTTGAGACAGTATGTTCTAGCTGGTAAGATGAAGGAGAGAACAACTAAGAATATACGTCATCTTAGACCTTTTGCTCAACTACTCTGGATAGCTTCCTTCGGCAAGATGTTGATTGAAGCATCTAAGACATCTACTCTAAGAGATACATACTATGTAGCTATAGGTGAGGGAATAGACTTTGAAGACCAAGATGAGAGTGATGAAATGATATTGGAGCTAGAGAGCATCATAGACTCTCCTAGAGAAGACTTCCACATATTCCCTGAAGAACGTGCATCAATATATGGAGACCTAGTAATAGAATATACTGTGCCAGGATTCAGAGGTAGACGTGTAGACCTTTCATCACATCCAGATGGTTTTGCAATAGGTCCAGCTCTCACAACAGCTGAATTTGTAAAATGCGGTGCAAAAGTATTATTTGTAATAGAGAAAGGCGCAGTCTTTAGTAGATTTGTTGAGGAAGGCGCTGATAAAAGATATCAAGCATTGCTTCTACATACCGCTGGACAGTCACCACGTAATGCGAGAAAATTAATCAGACGGATACATGAAGAATTAAATCTCCCAGTCTACGTATTTACAGATGCAGATCCATACGGAGTTCACATAGCTTCAGTCCTTATACATGGCTCTGCTCTAAGCGCTCATATAAAAGGAATAAATGTTCCAGATGCAGTATGGGCAGGTGTATGGGCTTCAGACATATCAAGATACAAGCTTCCATCAATGAAACTGAACGACCAAGATATTAAGAGGCTCCAAGAACTAGAGCAGGATCCCAGATACCAGAATGACCCATGGAGAAGAGAGATAAAAGAATTCTGGAAGGTAAAGAGGAAAGCAGAACTTGAAGCATTCAGTAGATATGGATTAGATTTTATTGTTAAAGAATTTCTACCTGAGAGATTAGCGGAGCTACAGAAACGTTGAAGCTCTTAGAAAACTGGCCAGCTATACTCATCGAGAAACCTAAGCCTGCTATAATAATCTCAGATATACATTTCGGATTTGAAGCAGAACTTGGAGATAAAGGAATAAGAATTCCATCCCAGACTTGGAAGATTACAGAGATGCTGATAAAGCTGATCGAGGAGCAAAATCCTCGAGAAATCATTATATTGGGTGACTTAAAACATAAGATCCCTCTTTCTTCATCAATAGAATGGGAGGAGATGCCTCGAGCAATCCAGAAGATAAGAGAGATTGGCGTTGATGTAACACTAGTCCCTGGAAATCATGATGGAGGTATAAAGAAGATCTTGGGGAACGCTGTAAAGTATGCTCCAAGCAGTGGTTTCTTAATTGAAGGAGAGAGAAGATTCTTTATGTATCATGGCCATAGATGGCCTAATGTAGATATAGTTAAGAGCGATCTAGTTTTTATGGGTCATCTCCACCCGATGGTAAATCTTAAAACAGATGTAGGAAGTATAGTTAAAAAACCCGTGTGGATGCTGATAGAAGGAGATAAGAAAAACCTGATCAAAACATTCAAAGAGAGATACAGTGTAAGATTAAAAGGTCATGGAAGAATCAATTTAATAATTCTACCTGCCTTCAACCCTATGCTTACAGGGATATCCATCAACAGTATGAAGCCAGAAGATAGACTGTGGCCTCTTATAAGAACAAATAGTTTCTCAATTACACAAGCTGAAATAATCCTATTGAGTGGACAAAACCTTGGAAGGCTAAGGGAGATAGAGAAGATAACAGAGGATACATTATGACTCGAGAGGAATTAGACTCTAAAGCTTTAGAAGCGATTAGAGAGAGCCGGGTCAAATTATATATTTTCAAGCCAAGCGGAAGAAGAATCTGGATAGTAGTTGGCAGACATGGACGCTACCTAGTCTTACCAAGAGCAGAATACTGTACATGTAATGACTTCTTCTTTAGAGTAATGAGTGGAGAGAAACCATCATGCTATCATCTACTAGCTGTTAAGAAAGCAGTCGAAGAAGAATCATATAGTATCATAGAAAGAGAAGATACAGCATACATGAAGATACTTGAAGATCTACTCAAAGGAGAAGATAGAATAAGATGATAATAGAAATTTCAAAAGCAGCTTAGAGAATCAGCAGAAGAAAACATAGTAGAGAATACGTTAAATCTTTCATAAAATAGCTCCTATAACAGTTCTAGAAATGATATAGAAAGGAAACTGCCTAAACCAGCATCCTAGAAAGAGAAAGTTTTTATAAAACCAAAAGAATAATAGATATGGCAAAAGACCACGGCGCGACGGCGGTGCCACCCAAGAAGAAAAAGGGAGAGAGCCTCCTGGAGATGAATGGGTGGTCTCCTCTCGTGGTCACAAAATGGAGACCTGAGAACACAAGAATACTCAGGTCCAACGCAGGACCCCACAAAACACTTCTAGAGAAGCCTACTCTCCAGGCATAGACTCCGGTTGATCCTGCCGGACCCCACTGCTATCGAGGTGAGGCTAAGCCATGCAAGTCGAAGGTCCCCAGCTTCCGGGGGCCTGGCAGACGGCTCAGTAACACGTAGCCAACCTACCCTAGGGAGGTGGACAACTCCGGGAAACTGGGGTTAAACCACCATAGGAGGCGGGATCTGGAAGGACCTGCCTCTGAAAGTAGTGTATAGGGATGCCTACACACTAGCCCTAGGATGGGGCTGCGGCCCATCATGGTTGTTGGTGGGGTAACGGCCCACCAAGCCTATAACGGGTACGGGCCCTGAGAGGGGGAGCCCGGAGATGGACTCTGAGACAAGAGTCCAGG
>Ga0071330_1061997_pt1 | contig 29131 bp, 29 predicted proteins | sample GBScel77sediment_FD_63802 | JGI IMG/M metagenome (GOLD analysis project Ga0071330, IMG submission 63802) | Hot spring sediment microbial communities from Great Boiling Spring, Nevada - Cellulolytic enrichment Sediment 77C v2 (version 2) | ecosystem: Environmental > Aquatic > Thermal springs >...
CAGATCTGAAAGCCTCTTGACCCACTAAACTTAACCATAACACCTACACCAGATTCGATGAGCATCTCAGCCAACCTGTAGGTGACCTCTTTTAGGAGCTGAAAACCGCCTTCAGCCTCAATGATCTTCTTACCAGCGTCCAAATCCAACACAAAGAAGTCTGGCTCGTTAGAGTTAAGCGGATGAATGTAGGGTATGAAGTCGACGCAATGGTCATAAACCAGCTCTATAAGCCTCTCTCTGCTCCCAACGGTTAGGAACTGGGGCTTCGGCTTATACTTAGCATACCTCACAAAGATCGCTTCAACCTCATTGATAGGATCTTTTTTACCAGAAAAGACCTTTACAGCAGACACAGCCCTGTTCACGAGGAAGGGGAGCATATGGTCAGCGACCTTAGGGTAGTAGTCTTTAGCAACCCAGACCCTTAAGTAGGAGGTGTTGAGAAGGGAGCCTTCGCGCTCAGCAGCCCTCTTCACAATCTCATCCAGCTCGGGGGTCTTGGCGAAGCCTTCTTCGGTCTTAAGCACAACCCCCCTTCTGACCATCTCATCTAATACTCTCTGAACCTCCTCCACGCTAACCTTCCTCTGCTCAGCCACCTCCACATCCCTAGCCACCTTAGAGTAGAGATGATTAAAATCCACAAATTTACCCGGCTCTTTTATCGCTAAGAGCAGAGCAAGCCTCTCCTCGATAGTAGCCTTCACACCTCTTTTCACCCCACATATGGAGTCTCAGACTAATGCCTTATCTTCACACATCAGATTAACTCTGATCCATCATCGACTCCACATAATATGTGCCAAGGGGTTAGATATTAGCGTTATATCGGTTTGGCAAAAGGCTTTAGTCTGTCTCAACACACACCAAAGGCGTGCAGGAGAAGAAGGAACTCCTCTTACCAGCCTTTGCACTTGGACACACCACCCACCACCTCTACACCGCCATAATACCAGCCCTACTACCAGTCTTCAAAAACACCTTCAACCTAACATACATCGAAGCATCCCTACTACCCGCAGCCTTCCAAGCCGGCCTAACCGCTCAGATCGCTGTAGGCATCTACTCAGACAGAACGGCAAAGCGGAGCATAATTGTCTCAGCTGGGCTAGCAGCGACAGCACTAACCATAGCAGCCTTAGCTCTAGCACACACATACCACCTCCTACTAACACTATCCTTTCTAGCTGGTGTAGCAGCAAGCACATACCACCCAGCCGGAACAACCCTAGTGACAGAGTACTACCCACGAAAGATGGGGTTCGCGCTTGGAATACACGCCATAGGCGGAGGCTTAGGCACATCTCTAGGACCCATCTTACTAGGCGCACTAGCAGCATACTTGAGTTGGCAAGAAGCCCTCTACATTATCGCCTTACCCGGGCTTGTAGCCGCCTTGATCTACTCCAGGCTGGTTAAGGATGTAAGATTAGGTTGGGTAGGAACCCAAAAGCAGAAGAAGTTGGAGGAGGGGTCGATCAAGAAGGTCGCACCACTACTAACGACCTTTATAGCAGCATACTTACTGGGGATGTTCGCAGCCGAAACCACGATAGACTTCATACCACTCTACCTAACCACAGTCTTCCTAGTAGCAGCACCTACTGCAGCCATACTATTGGGTCTGATGCGCATACTCGGTGTAATCGGCGGACCAGTAGGAGGGGCGATGGTAGATAAGCTTGGTTCGAAGCGCGTCCTCAGCCTAAGCTTCTTCGGCCAAGCAGCCTGCATACTGATACTAATCCAACTAGACTTAGGAGGAGCCCTATACATACTACTCGCACTAATAGGCTTCTTCTTCGCCATCCAGATACCAGCTGGCAACGCATACCTTGCAAAACTCGTGCCTGAAAGAAGGAGAGGCACAGCCTACGCCCTCTTCTTCACAGCAAACGTAGCTTGGGCGGCAATAGTTCCACCTATCTCAGGAGCGATCATCGAAGCGCACGGCTTCCAAGCAGCATTCACCACAGCGGCGCTCGTATGTGCAGCTGGAGCAGCGATCATGCTTCTTTTGAGAGAGCCTACGGTGAAAAAGATATAGGTAGATCCGGCTCAACCTTTTATGAGCCCCGGTAGCTTAGCCCAGCAAAGCGCCTGCCTCGTAAGCAGGAGATCGCGGGTGCAAATCCCGCTCGGGGCTCCAAATCTGAGCTGTAGAGGCACGTGCTTACCTATCTTTGTTTTTTAAGCTTGAATGCTGGATTTAAAAATTAAAAAGACGCAGATCTTTAGTTTTCCTCGCCTTATAGCATAATGTTTTGATTTTATTTGCCTTCACTCAGACAGGTTAACGCTTCATCTAGTAGGTTGAGGTCTTCTTTTAGGAAGGCTTTTGTGAATTTTGCGAGAGATCTGTAAAAAGAGCTTTTGGTTTTCTCTTCTATTTCACTACATAGTTCCGGTATCCATTTTGTTAAATGTTCTTCCAAGAATTTTTTCTGCCTCATCAACACATTAAAGAGAGTATCTCTATCTTCTTTCCTCGCTAATTCACTAGCCTTCATAGATGTTAGCTGCATGTATTCAAATTCTATGCCTGCGTGGTCTTCAAGAACCCTTTTGTCTTCAAGTACGTAGCCGTCGTCGAGAAGCCATTCTTTCACCTCCATCCAAGTATCTCCTTTAAACCTTCTATCTCCATATGCATCTCTCTGAAACGATTCATAAGGTACAGCTATAGGTGGAGATGGGCCTATGAATAAGCGAGCGTACTCAGCCCACGTATCCAACAGCATATCATCCCCACCCTCTAATACTTCTCTAACGGCCTTCAAAAATTCTTGTGACGAGGTACGCAGATACTCTTCAGGGTACGCTTCCCCTATTGCCTTTAATACTTCGTTTTGGAGAAGAGACTGCAAATACTCTCGCGAGGGTTCAAAAAGAAACAAATGGCGTATTATTGAGTACACTTGAGCTCGAAAAGAAAAAATGGAGGCGAGGTCCCCGCTGTCTGGGTTTTCTACTTTATTCTCGCTGTTCATAGGTTACGCTGTTCCTACGCCTTCTATCCTATATTCTGTCTGATAGTATGCTGGTAATAGCGTCTTTAGTTCATCCACGCTTGCTTTCCTTATCTTTACCACCATATCTGCGAAACAGGTTTGTCCCATGACTGGTGTATGCTTGTAATCTAGGAGTTCGCTATGATTAGGTGTGTATAGTCTATGCATATAGGTTCCTCCGAGGCCTGGGGCGAATCTACCTCCTGTTGCGAAACCCATTCTTATGACACCTGGTCTTACTGTTTCACAGACGTACGCTTTAGCGGGTGCTTTTCTTCCAAGAGGATTCTCTAGTACGATGAGATCTCCAGTCTTTATTCCATACTTTTCTGCGTCCACCCTGTTGATCTGTACCGTTCCTATGCACCACATGTTTCTCGGCAACGCCTTCTTGACTGATACTATTGCTTTCCCGCCTGGGGTTGTTTCAGCCATCTTTAACTCAAATGGTTCGGATAATGGGATCCAGAGACCCTCGGCGGGTGTTTGAGCTAACCATTCACACATATGTGTGCCTGACATCGCTTGATGGATTCTGGCACTTATCAGCTGGAACGGGTACTCTGCCTTATACTTTACATACTGTGGATTCGTATATGGATTCCAGACGGTCTCAAACCAGTAGAAGGTTAACGGCAGCTTCTCCCAGCCTAATTCCTTCCAGCTCGGTGGCGCTTCTCCAGCCTCTGCGACAAGCTTATTATATCCTTCATAGCGGTGGAACTTCAACTCAAGCTTCTTGGTTTTGGTGGTCAAGATCCCACCAGATTTCCATTCTTTCTTCTCAGCATCCCATACCTTGTATCTATACCAACTCATAGGCCACATCGTGCCACCATAGTGCCTTCTTAGATACTCGACTGTAACCGGTTCTCCACGCACAATCTTCTTTTCGTGATCTATCTGGACTTGCCCTGCATCCAAAGATTCAGGAGTCCCGTAGAGCGTATATCCTTCGGGGAGGTTCGGGAAAGGCAGAGGTCTTCCTGCATTAGGTCTGCCTGGTGCTACAGACAACATTTCATTGACGAAGTCTTCTTCGCTCTTGTATTTCTCCCAGAAGTCCTTTGGGTCTATATCGCTTCTTCCGAATTCTCTTAATTCATATTCGCGTATCTTCTTGGCAAGCATATTCATTATGTCTGTGGGTTTCTTCGCTTCGAACATTGGTTCGACGACCGCATCTCTTAAGAATATCACTGGGTGGGTTGGGTATATGTCTGATAGGCTCATCCTTTCAAGAAAGCTTGCTTCGGGCAGTACATAATCCGCATATAGCGCAGATTCGAGGAATATGGTATCTATGACGACATAAAGCTCCAGCTTATATGTGCCGTCAGGCTTCTTAGCGGTAAAGGCCTCAATAAATTTGTACACAGGACCAGCTGTTACAAGAGTATTGCCTGTTCTCAATATGTATGCAGCGATTGGGTATTTGTGTCCTCTAAAGGGACCGTATCGAAGGGTTATCCCCTCCTGAATCATCCTTGGTAAATCTCCTACTACGTCATCCCAAGCTGCTGGCCAATCGCCATAAAGGCAGTAATGTAGTTTCTCTTGTTCAGCCTCTACTTCTACGCCGTTTACAGTCCTTTTCACTTTCCTACTATTAAATTGTTTTCCAGTAGCGGTTCCGCCTTTACTCGACTTTACGATCTCTGTGTCGATCACACCACCGATTCTTTCAAAGTTACCAGTGACTATGTTCAAAACGCAGCCGAGGATGGAAGCTACGTAGCCGTTGTAGTGGTGCCCTGGAGACTGCATACCCCAGATTAACGCTGCAGGCTTTGTGATTCCAAATTCGTGAGCAAGTCTTTCAATATCTTCTTTAGGTAGTCCTGTCCTAGCTTCAGCCCACTCGGGTGTGAAGTAGTTCTTGCCTGTGAGAGGATCTACCTTATTCCACCACGACTTAAACGCCTCAAGGAATTCGGGCCAACCCTCAACATATGTGTCCACTAAGACGTCGTGGTCTATGTATCTTCTCCTCGGATCTGCAGGGTTATCGTGCTCAAGAATGTATCGGAGCATAGCTGCGAAAAGGTCAGCGTCAGTGCCGGGTCTGATCGGGAACCATTTGTCCGCTAAAGCAGCAGTATTACTGAATCCCGGATCTATAACGTAAACTTTGCATCCATTTTCAGCTCTTGCCCTTACCGTACCTATATTCTCCCATACGATTCTGGTTGCTGTGAATGGGTTCCATCCGAGGTAGATTATCAGTTTTGCATCGTGTTTATTATACCATTGGATGCTTCCGTCAGGCATTCTTACTGGCACAGGTCGCAGGATATCTGGCTCCCATCTTTTACCATTCACTATAAGCTTTGGTCCGTGTCTTCTCGGCGTATCACAGATAGCACCATGCTCTACAGCATTTGGGGAGCCGAATGCGAAGTTGAGTCTCCAGTACTGGTCTCTATCGGTGACATCTCCGGTATCTGTCAACAAGCATTCTGGTCCATATTTCTTCTTTAGTTGTACAAGCTTTGAAGCGATCTCGTCTACAGCTTGCTCCCACGATATTCTTATGAATTTTCCTTCTCCTCTCTCTCCCACTCTCTTTAATGGATATTGTATTCTGTATGGACTGTATTGTAGCTGAAGACCAGATACTGCTTTTGCGCATGCCGCGCCGCCGCTGTTGTAGGTTAGGTGGGGGTTGCCGTATATCCTAACGACTCTTCCGTCTTTCACCCAAACCTCTAGAGCGCATTCAGCTGCGCACATAACGCAGGCGGTATATTTCACTTGGACTTCGTTTCTTTTGATTTTTTCTTTTATTGCTTTAATCTTCTCAGGCGGAACTTGGGTCAAATACAGTTTTTCGTATGCTGGGATCCCTAATGTCGCTGCGGCTGCTACAGCTAGTCCGGCTACGATCCCTAATTTAATGAATGATCTTCTTGATATTTGTTGGTTAGCCATAGATCTTCGCCCCCATCTTCCAGTTTGAGAAGATTACAAGTGCTAGTGATAGGAGAAAAGCCCACAATAGGAAGATCCCAGTTATCCAGAGAACACTACCGTGACCTGTTAATGGTATAATATAGGTTGTTGTGGTGTAGATATGTGGCGAGGCTTCGACTACTAATTGCCCACCTATTATGATATTCCATCTGTAAGCGAATATTCCGATGAGTATGAGTAGAGACATCAATGACATAGCACCTCCTGAACTGGTAGCCCGTTTAGAAGACAATACGATCAAAGGTATGATGCCGCCGATGATCAGCTGTACGCCAAAGTAGGTGAAACCTAGTTGCTCTGTGAAGATGTTGTGTAGGATTTGCCATCCGGCTGTCTGCATATATGTTCTCACGAAGATTTCTGCTGCTACTAACGCTACATCGAATAGGAGTATCCACCATAGTACCCTACCCATCGAATTAAGTGTAGTTCGGTTTAATTCGCTTGCATTTAGACGCCATATTGCGACATATAGTATGGCTACTAGAGCTGTCCCTGAGAGAATTGCAGATAGGATGAAAGATACTGGGATCATTGGGTTGTACCATAGCTCTACCGCTTTATTGCTACCAAAGATAAAGCCGATGTATCCGCTGAACAAGATAGCTACTATTATCCCGATGGCAGCTAACGCTGGTGCTAGACTGTTGAACCATGGGGCTGAATGGAACCAGTTATAGACGATTATACTTATAGTCGTTAAGATAAAGAATATTGCCCAAAGGTACCCGAAGAGAGCCATCGGCGAGCTGACCTGAGGGAATACAAATATGTTACCAGCTCGCCAAGGAGAGCCAAGGTGTAGTAATAGGGGTACAGGGGAGATTAAGAGCGTTGCCCAAGAAATCGCCAGTGACAGCAGAGATATTTCTTTGAATTCATCGCGTTTAAGCAGCACTGGTAGCGTTGATATTATAAACGCACCTGCGGCTATTCCGGAGAAGAATGGATAAACAGATATGAGAGCATCCCAGACTAGATTACTCATACTTTCACCACACCCCCGATCTTCGGATTAACTACTATAGTCTCACCCGGTATAATTCTGACAGCTTCTTCTAAACCTATGTAGTATACTCGGGGCTGGTTACCAGTTTCTGGCTTCAGTGTCGAAACCGATTTTGAAGCAAGTATCACTGATACTGGGCTTTCTGGATCATTTAAGTCGCCAAATATTCTTGCACCACCCATGCAGTTTGAGACGCAGGCAGGAACCTCGTTATCCGCCAGTTTGTGTAGGCAGTAATCACATTTGTCAACCGTACCTGTCTCAGGATTTGGATATCTTGCTGCATATGGGCAAGCTTGGATACAGTAGCCGCAGCCAATGCATCTATCATAATCTACTGCAACGATGCCGTCTTCTCTCTTGTATGTTGCGCCAACGGGGCATACTGGGACGCAAGACGGTTTATCGCAATGGTTGCACAATCGAGGTAGAAAGACTCTTCTAGTATTCGGATAGGTTCCTCTTTCAATAATCTCTACGTGTGTTCTGAAGTATTCATATGGAACCCCGTTCTCCATCTTGCAGCTCACTTGACAGGAATAGCAGCCAACACATCTTGTCAGATCGATAACCATAGCCCACTTTGGTTTGTCGCTTTTCCTCCGAATTCTTCTATTTAGTAAAGTAGGCAGTTCTTCTTGGAGCCTGAGAAAACTAGAGTTTATGGTTGCCATGCTATCCTCGACTCAATTCGGTGCGCGCACGATATTTAAAAATTAATTAAAGAGCAGCTTAATCCTTTATCCGAGTTTTAAAATAGATTTTAACTACGCCGCTTTTAATGATCTTAGCATTTATTAGTATTTAAACTAATATCGAGATAAGACTTCTATCGCTCGAGTGCCTTTTTCCGTTATTGTGTAAGATTTGTCACTTTCTTGGGATATCAGTCCGGCGTCCCTCAGAATCTTCAGATGAAAGCTCAACAAAGGCGGGTCTTTTACACCTACTGCTTTGGCAAGATCAGCAAACTTCATTCTACGGTGCTTAACTAAAAGACAAGCAACATCCCTTCTAATGGGATGCGAAAGAGCGGACAATATGTTAGTATCCAGCTTAAGGATGATTTTTCTCTCCTCGATCACTTTTTTAATCGTTGATAAGAGCTCATCCATCCTGAAAGGCTTTGTTATGTAATCTGCGGCACCTCTTCTTATAGCCTCTACAGCATTTGGTATCGTACCGAAGGCGGTTATTATTATGATGGCTGTTATAGGTGAAATCCTCTTAACCTCCAATAGTAGCTTTAGCCCATCCATGTCGGGAAGCAATAGGTCGATAAGTGCTAGATCGAAATGACTCTCTCTGATTTTTCTTAACGCCTCTTCGCCGGTATAAGCGGTATCAGCGAGGTATCCTGATTTTTCCAGTAACCTCTTGAGGTTTTGTGAAATAACTTCATCATCGTCAACTACCAGTACTTTGATCATAGGTATCTCCTTGGTAACTTGATGGTGACAACAGTCCCAGCACCGACTTTACTCTCTACAAGAATCTCTCCGCCATGGGCTTTAACTATTGCGTTAGCTATTTTTAGCCCTAGTCCTAGACAACCTTCCTTCTTTTTCGTTGTAAAGAATGGCTCAAAGATCCTCCCCAAGTATTCTTCAGGAATTCCCATACCTGTATCACTTATTTTGGCATACGTGAATTCTCTGTCTTCAATGATCTCTATTTCAAGCTTCCCCCCGTCTTTCATGGCTTGAAGAGCATTGAGGATTACGTTTTCAAAAACTTCCCTTAATCCGACTGGATCACCAAATACAAAATGTCTCCCATATTCGTATCTTTTTAGTATTTGTGTGCTGTCGGAATACATTATGCATTTTCCTTCTTGACATTGCTTTATAGAGTCGTCAATTACTTCGGCTAGGTCAACTAATTTTCTCTCGATAGCTTGGTTCGTTCGAGCCAATTTCAATATATTGTCGATTCTCTGCTTACAAGTCTCAACTTTAGATATTATTTCTTTCACTCTTGTTTTCGTCTCCTCATCCTTACATTCGAGAAGCAAAAGCTCTGCGGAGAGCATTATTGCAGCCAAGGGCGTGTTGACTTCGTGTGCAACCGACGCTGCTAACTGGCCGAAGGTAATTAGCTGCTCATAATATGATAATTTTTTATTGAGTTCCTCCTTGACTACTTCATCAGTTACATCCCTTAGTATTATCATTCTTTCACCGCTCTCATTAGATAGTTTTCTGGCAAATATTCTAAGAACTCTCTTTGCACCTTTCCCTTTTTTATCTTGGAGACTCAACTCGACTCCTAGATTATCTTCGACATCCATTTTAGCGGGGATCCTCAATACTTCTTCTATGTGTTTTCCCACCGCTTCAGAGCCTTTGATACCTGTGAACTCCTCTGCACTACGATTCCAGAAAAGGATCCTTCCATCTTTTGATAATGTGATTATGCCGTCTCCGACAGAGGTTATGAGCGCTTTGTGTCTTTCTGCTGTTCTCTTGAGCTTGCTATAAGTCACCTTAAGCTTATTAATGTATTCTTGAATTTGCCTATTTCTTATTTCAAGTTCCTCGGACATCTTATTAAAAGCTCTAGAAAGTGCCCCTAGCTCATCATCGCTTAATATAGGTAGCCTATGACCGTAATCTCCCCCCATTATTTTTCTTATTCCATTTTCCAGTTCTTTAATTGGTCTAAGGACAGCCCCCATAGAAAGTAATACCAATACTCCCCCAACTCCGACGGAAATTATTCCGAACAGCGTCATATGTAGTATGGTACTCTTTACAGCCTCCAGTATGCTCTCCTCTCTTAGACCTATGTGTAATTCCCCACCCATCGCCGGAATTAAAACCAATGAGACATCGTATATCTTACCTTCTTGAGTGAGAAGGGGCTGTATAGATGGTGATTTTGAGGGCTCATTAAAATCTAGTAACCTTCTCGGAAAACCATCGCTGAAGGTATGTGCTAAGAGCTTGCCGTCTGGGCCTAAAACATATACGTACGTGACCGAAGGATTCGACTTCTTGAAATCATCTATTTTATTTTGCGCTGTGAGAATATTGTTTTGGAGGACGTCCTCAACCAAAGACTGTGATAGAAAATAACCCATATTCTCGCCTAGTCGAAGGGCTTCGGTGGTAATGGTTTTACTCACCTCCCTCCACGTAACATAGACGTTAAGGGAGCCAAAGACCAGAAGGAAGATCACGAATAGAAGTGCGAGCTTATGCTTTAGCATCATGATCCTTCGCCTTGGATAAATCTTTCGACAAGCTCGAAGTAAATATTGTAATATTCTGGGTCAACTTCTGCAAAGCCGCCGGGGAACTCAGTCATACTCCAATTCAAAAGTTCGGTATCCTTTCCGAAAGGGTCTAATTCTAACAAAGATATCTTCACTTTCTCTAATAAATCTGGGTCAACATTCCTGTTGGCTGCGATCATACTTCTAGGGTAAGGTTCAGAGACAGCGATTATGCGGATTAAACCCTCAGATTCAAGTGTAAAAGCAAGGGTGTCCTGCATGCCTCCTGCATCGAATAAACCAGATATGACAGCTTGGGCGCAAGCTAGATGCGAACCTAGGTAAGCATATCTTCTTAACTCTCCGAGCTTAATTCCCGCTTTCTCGAGCATGATTCTAGGTATGAGGTGCCCTTGTGTAGAGTAGAATGAACCAAAAGCAAAAGAACGGTTCTTAAGATCCTCGATTCTCATTATATCACTTGTAGGGCGTGTGAAGATAACAGCACTATATGTCTTAGATCTGATAGAGTCTAAACCCACTAAAAGCGGGATGACATTACCGTATCTTAATTCTGCGCTTACATAACTTACCGGTCCTATCGCCGCAAAACTTACTAATCCGCTAGCCAGATAATATTGTGTCTCTTCATAAGTTTCAGCGTATTTTAATTTGAACTGCTTCCCTGTCTTTGCTGAAAGATAACTCATTAACGGTGCGTATGTTTCTATATCGGTTTTAGGTCCGAGCCTCAGATCGAAACCAAAATAAACAACATCGACGCTCGAAGTAGTCCGCTTGACGTTAGCGTCTGACACTTCATTTAGATCAACCACAACAACATTACCACCAATTTCTGGCGGATACAAGTAAAACACTATGCTAAATAACAACAATACTACGATGCTCGTAACAATAAACTCTCTCCCTATCATACTCTCCGAGAGAAAATCTTCGAGAACTGTTAATAAACGTTATTTGATTAGTGTCTGAATTTTGCCAAGTATCTTTATACTGGGATCAGATAGCCCAACTAGGCTCTTTGGGTTCTTATGTTGAGCTCTTGACTAGACTATTTCTCCTTCTTATCCAAAAGATATTAGTTAGGAAAACATAGGTAGTGTTGATGGCTTTGCAATCTAAGTATGAGATAAAACTCATCTCTCTCTTCGATAGAGATGAGTTGATGAAGAGGTATGAAGATCGTTTCCTCTACGAGGAGAAAGCCGAGATATATGGTTGTTGCATCAAACTTTTGACAGACTTAAAGTATGTTAAGGAGCGTTGGGAGGAGAGTTTCTACCCGATGTCATCCAACATTCGTTCACACGGTAGATTGATAGTAGTAAACGAGGAGGATGAGGCGCAGAAGGTACTCTACGATCCACTCTCGAGAACAGCATTCCTAATCAATATAGACTATTATGGTTGGGTAAAGTCCATCGCCTTAAGCGTCGCAGGTGACATCCTAGAAGACAACCACGGGATAAACTCAGTGCACGGCGCATGCGTAGATATAGATGGTAAAGGGGCTTGCTTAATCGCACCTTCTAGATCGGGAAAAACGACACATACGTACGGGCTCCTCAGATTGAGGGGGGTGCGTGTTGTTTCTGATGATTGGTTCTTCGTCCGCTTGCTTGGAGACTACGCTGTCGCCTTCGCTTCAGAAAAAAATTTCTATATTGAGGCAGATATAGCCAAACATTGGTGTGAGTATCAGAAGCTGGTGGAGAAGGCTGAGTTTGATTCGAAAGGTAGGGCTGTAGTAAACGTAAGATGGGTCATCGGAAAAGGGAAGATATTGCCGCTGACCACATTAAAAAAGGCTATATTGCTGAGACGAGACGAAGGTGAGAGGTGGGTTTTTAACAAGCTTTCGGCAGAAGAAGCCACCCGTTACATAGAGGTTAATGATTTCTGCAACCCCCATCTACTTGTGAAAGATGAGAGAAAAACAGATCTGCGGAGGAAATTCTTCAGACAATTATTTGACGCCCTAGAGGTTTACATGGTGAACACCGCTAACCCGATCAGCCAAAGCCATGAAGCCATAAAGGAAATCTTAGGGCAATAATTGGTACTTTCCATCATTACTACACTTTGATCAAACCTAGAACGCCTAAGATCGCTATAATCAAACCGATTACCCCGAGTAGACCTAGGTGCTTAAGATAGTCCTTGAGGTATTTAAAGTGCGCAAAGAATGCAAAGAAGCAGAGGAAGAATAGCTGCCAAGGGTTGTGTGAAGTAAACGCTTGGAAGCCTAGGAACCCTAAAAAGCCTAAAACCCATTCATCCAAACCTTTGTTTCCCTTTTTTGCATAGTTGTGCTTAGGTTTGAGCACATATTAAAATATTTCTTTTAAACACGCTATTTCACACTTATGCTACTGTAGCGTTCCTGTGCTGAGCTGTTTATCATACCCTCATTTTGCGGCTAGATCCATTTTAGTCTTCGGAAGTACCAGAACATGACAAGAGCCGGTATAGTTGAGATTACTAGTAGGATTAGTAATGTGGTGTATGGTCCGAGGAAGACCCAAGCTCCGGTTTCTATGCCTCCAGGTAGGTTGATGTTCATACCGTAGATTGTGCCTACTACGGTGTATGGTATGGTGAGTGTGAAGATTATAGTTAGTATAGCGAGGATCTTGTTACTTCTCTCGGTGTTGAGCATAAAGTCTGTGTCCTTATAGATTTCGATCGTCTCTTTACAGGCTTCCAACGTCTCCCACAGCTTATCTACGTGGTCTTGAATGTCGCTGAAATACTTAGATAGATCGGTAGCTGAAAACCTGTTCACCTCCCTTGCCAGCTCGGTGACTACACGCTTCAGCGGAAATATGATCCTCCTTAGATCCGCTATCTTACGCCTCAGCAAGGTTACTTCACGCACAGCCTCAACCTTCTCGTCAAAGACCTTATCCTCGATCTCATCCAACTCGCGTAGAATGCCATCTACAATGGGGAAGAGCGAGTCAACCAGGTTATCGATTAGGCGGTAGAGGGTGTATCCTGTGGTGTTACAAACAATAGCTCTTCGGCTCTGTTCATCCTTTTTGCAGCTTGAGAAGAGGTCTGATAGAGGTTTGATATCACCTTGATGAACAGTAACCAGATAATCCTTGCTTAAAAAGATGGAGAGCTGACTAGCGGTGACGATCTTACCGCCATCCTTAAGGACTGGGAAGTGTAGTATAAGGAATATGTAATCTCCATACTTATCGATTTTAGGCAGCTGAATTTTTGAGAGGCAGTCCTCTAACGCAAGGGGGTGAAAACGGTATTTTGAAGCCAAAAACTGCATCTCGCTTTGAGTGGGCTTCTCTATATTAACCCACGTCATCCCATCGCAACTTACTTCCTCAATCCTTGCTTCACTTTGAGCCAACGCAACCACTATCCTTTTATCCTCATACCTTAGCTGTTTACTACTCTATGTCGCCGTGCAGCTTGATCTTATTATCTTCGTATGCTGCCACCCACCTCCTATAGTACTCGTGCTGAATACAGCTCAGTAACCCCATTACACGCTCATAGTTAAAGTAGCTCGGCGCATACAGAGCCTTCAGAACTCTAGTCATGAAATAGTTTAAGCACCCGTCCCTCTCCTCCTCGGCGATCTTCTTGAATACGTCCACTACTTGGTTTATGAGCGGATCGAGCTCAACCCTCTTCTCGCGCTTTACATAGGGCATACGCTCACCAGCAGAAAGGTAGATGTAAGCGTAGTTTAAATAATATGCTGCGCTGTAAAACTTTTTAATTGTATCTAATGCGAAGAGGTTTCTCCGGGTCGTAACCCATCGACTTGCCCCAAGCCCTTAATCGGTCGATCGCTGTGTAAAGCCCCAGTCTCAAGAGGGGGTAGAAGACCGCTTTGAAGGCTGGGTGCATTCGGAAGAAGTTTATGGAGAGCCGCTGAACCTCGAGTAGGCTATGGTACCAGCACCTATAAAGTAGGCAGAACTCCGCTTCGCTGAACCCCTTAGGGTTGTAGAACTCCTTACCCCTCAGCACACCAACCGGAACAAAGCTGAGAGGTGTGACTACGAAGTGCGCCTTCTCACCGACCAATTTAGGGAGCTTCTCCTCCAAATACGCTATGAGCCTAACCGTATCCCAAACGTCCTCTTCCTCCTCCTCAGGTAAACCAAGCACAAGTGTATAGGCTGGGAACCAGTAGTTTTCGTTGAAGACCTTCGTGCCCTGCAGCACAACATCCCACCATTCCTCGGGTTGGAAGGGCTTCGCCTTCTGCGCCATATACTTCTTGATCAGCCTAACCGAGCCGGTTTCTATGCCAGGCTGTATGCCTATGTATGCGTTAGGACCTGCTCTTAAAATCTCTGATAGCTTTTTGATCATCAACGGGTCTGCGGCTACTGGCGCTATACTCCCGTGTGTTGGGTTACTGTGCTTTATCCCTTTATGCGACATTATAGTCTTAAAGAGGTTAACTAGGCTGTCACGGTTCGGCATAAAGGTGCGTTTATCTTGAACGTCGTAGAGGAAGATGTCATCACTCTGGACCCACGCGTTAATTATGCCGTGCGCTGTGTTGACATCAAGCTCTTTTTTGATCGTCTCCAAGGGTATGTATCTTGCAACACGCATAGTTGCTTCACAGAACTGGCAGTTTCTGCCGCAGCCTCGCATAACCTCAACTAACCCGTGTAGACTCGGCCTAACGATCGGCACGATCTCCTCCGGCTTAGGATAGCCTCTTATCTTGATCAACTCAGGTAGGTCGTCGTTCTCGATCTGCTCGAAGAGCTGTGGTGCGATATTATCGACTTCACCCAACACGACGTGATCTATCTTGAGGCGCCTAGCATAATCTAACCTATTCTCGAACTGCCAAGCCCCAGCACCACCGACGGCCAGTTTGAACTTAAGACCACGCCTCTCTCTGATCCTCTGGATACGTTTAATGATCGTGTAGAATCCAAGCATAGTGTAGGAGAAGTAGTTTGGACCACCCCAAGTGAAGAGTTTGCTGACAGGGCCTAAACCGAGCGGGTCCATGGTGTTGACGCCAACTATCTTCGTTTCAGGTCCTATGAATTCCTCCACATAGTCTGGATGCGCAACAACTACATCTTTCTCTGGAAAGCCTTGTAGGAGCGCCGCTTCTAGCTTTCTAAGCCCATAGGGTGCTCTGATCGCTAACCCGTTTGAAGCGGGGAGTTGTGGGGCTATGAAGTCGAAGAGTGCTCTGGGAAATCTGTTAGGTGGTGCACAGCCCGCGAAGTCGCCTAGCGGTATGTGCCTATATTCACTCATGAGTGTTCGGTCGGTAGTGAGGACTATCCTAACCATTTTTACGCGCCTCCTACTTTAAGATGATAAACTCGGGCTTATCTTGCTGCGACTTGATCCCATTAATCTATCTAGACCCAACTTTGGGATTACGTAACTTCTCATCAATACTCCTAGGATCAGTGGTAAGAATCTTAAGTGCTTTATAACATATCTTGGTCTGAGGTAAAAGTATCGGTAAGCATAGTTCAGCATCTTCTTAACCTGTTTAGCGGTGTATCCAAACACCTCATACTTGATCACCGGCTCCAGGGTTGTGTATCTGTCCCAATCCTCAGTCAGCAGAAGACCCTTACTTTTGAGCTCATCATATACAGGTGTGCCGGGATAGGGTGTTAGAACACAGAACTGCGCATAGTCGGCATCGAGTTCACACGCAAACTTGATGGTCTGCTTCATTTCGTCAAGAGTCTCACCCGGATAACCTAGGATGAAGGAGCCGCACGACTTTACACCCTCTTCTCGAGTGATTCGAAAGGCGGTTCGTATCTGCTCAACTGTCACCCCCTTCCTCATGAGGTTTAGAATGCGCTGTGAACCCGATTCCACGCCGTAGTAAAGTATCGTTAAACCTGCTGAGAAGAGGGCTCTGAGAAGGTCTCTTGAAATCGTATTTACCCTTGAGGATGCGACCCAATTTACATCAAGCTTCAGACTCTTGAGTTTCTTCGCGAATTCGAATGCGCGCTTCTGGTTTAGTGTGAAGATGTCATCTATTATTTCGATGTGGCGGAGACGGTACTTGTAGTACAGCTCTTGAATTTCAAGGAGGACGTTATCTACGCTTCTTGCCCTGAACTTTAATCCACCTATTCTTGAGGATGAGCAGTAGGTACATCCGTAGGGGCATCCTCTGCTTGTGATTATCGCTCCTATAGAGGCGTCTTTACCGAGGAGTTTGTAGTGCTCAAAAGGTACGAGGTCTCTTGCAGGTAGGGGTATCTTATCCAAGTCTTGAATGAATGCTCTCGGAGGTGTGAATCTTATCAGATTGGGGTTAGAAGGGTCTCTATACGCAATACCATTCACTTTAGAGACGCGTTCAGCAAACTCTTTTGCTGCTGAGTAGTCGCGCCCATCCCATTGAAAACCTTTTAAGGTTTGGGTTAGCTCAAGTAATGTCTGCTCCCCCTCTCCTATTACCACCAGATCTAAGTCTGGGCAGCTGAGAAGTGTCTCCTCTGGCATAAAGGTTGGGTGCACCCCGCCTACCACGGTTACAACACCACTATCAATCGCTCTCACAGCACTAACTACCTTCAGCGCGTTTTTTATTGTGGGGGTGGTTGCTGTGACCCCGACTATGCTGGGGTTCTTTCGACACGCTTTCTTAGCGGTCTCATCTATGCTCAGCTCGAGGAGGTCTGCGTCTAAAATTTCAACCTCCTCACCCGCCTCCCTTAAAACCGCTGCTAAATACATCAGGCCAATAGGTGGAGCCTTTACACCTAATGCTCGATTTATATCGTTTTTTTGAGGCGGGTTTACAAGTATTACACTAATGTAAACCACCTCCTCTATTGAAAATGGAAGCTTTTAATATAAAACTTTTGCGATCTTAGTAAACCTACTCACTACCATCTGATCAATCTATAGTATACCCCGTTAAGATGGTTTAGTGCCTTCTAAAAGAGTAAGAAAGTGGAGCATATCTGTAACTGACTTACACTGAGCCTTACAACCAAGAGAATTGAAGCTCGCATAATCACTGCACACTTATCTCTAATCTATGTAGGTTTTAGAGAATTACTGTCTACTCTAAAAAGTTGTTACCTTTAATCTTGACCCCTCCTCTTTCGCCACAAAAGCGGTAAAGAATTTATTAACCAGCAAGTTGGAGAGCAAGGTCTAAATTAGTAATGCTAAAATTGGACGGAATCATTGGCGACGAATGATGACGGAAGAAGCTCCGATATTGGTTAGCGCGTGTCTGCTTGGCATCAATTGTAGGTTTGATGGAAGAAACTGCTTTGATGAGCGGGTAGCACGGTTAGTAAGCAGATTTGTGATGATACCCGTTTGCCCAGAGCAACTCGGTGGACTTGGAACACCAAGAGAACCGATGAAGATCGTGAGAGGAACTGGTTCTGACGTATTAAATGGCAAGGCTAGGGTTGTTAATGAAAGCGGCATCGATGTCACTGAAAAGATGTTAAAGGGTGCTGAGGAAACGTTAAAAATAGCTAAGCTTTTTGGGGCTAAAAGAGCCGTCTTTAAAGCGAGAAGCCCCTCTTGTGGATGCGGTGAGATCCGCGATGCAGCTTCTCCAGAGAGGTTAATTAGGGGAGATGGTGTTACGACAGCCTTGCTGAAAAAGAATGGTATAGTAGTTATAACTGAGGAAGAAATTGGGAGGTTTACTAATGCTGTATAAGTGCGTAAAATGTGGAGGCGAAGCAGCTGTAAGAATAGATTATGCTACAGTGAGGTTTTGTAAAGAGTGTTTTAAAGAATTCTTCGAGAGGAAAGTTCGTTCAACTGTTTTGAAGTACGCCATGATCAAACCAAATGACAGGGTCCTTGTAGCGGTGTCGGGTGGGAAAGACAGTTCTAGTCTGCTATTTGCCCTCAGAAAGGTTTTTCCAGACTTAAAGATAGAAGCTTTTCATATTAACTTGGGAATAAAGGGGTATTCTAAAGAATCTGAGCATAAGGTTTCCGAGCTGGCTGAATACGCTAAGACAAACCTCACAATATTCGATCTAGAAAAGGAACTCGGCATCTCGATAGAGGATTTCAAGAACACAGTCTACAGAAGAAAGATCTGCGCCCCCTGTGGGGTGGTAAAGCGGTATTTAATAAATAAGGTAGCTTATGAGAAAGGCTTCACTAAGGTCGCTACTGCGCACACCCTAGATGATACAGTAGCACTTCTGTTCAACGGGTATCTTCACGGAGATGTTAATGGTATAGTTAGACTGAAACCAGTTTTGCCGTCAACACACACCAAACTTGTGGCTAAGATAAAGCCTCTTTGGGAGGTAACGGATAAGGAATGCCTCTTTTACGCCCTCTTCTGCGATCTTCCATATATCACTGAGCCGTGCCCTTTAGGAGGAGAAACGACGAAAATGCGTGAAAGAAAGGAATTGATAAGCGAATTATCAACAAAAATACGTGGTTTCAAGCACATCTTCCTTAAGTCCCATACGAAGCGAATGCTCCCACTGCTTGAGACCTCGGTAAATATGCTCCCTCTTATTGAATGTGAGCTCTGTGGAATGCCTTCCTCTGAAAGAATATGCGCTTTCTGCAAAAGGATGAGATTATTAAAGTAGATAAGTGCTCAAGCTATAATGTGAAGAGTACGGCTCATTTTCTACTTACCAAGATACGCGATGTCCGCAAATTGGGCTTCTGCCTACTAAACTGCAGAGGAAATTATCAAGAGAAAATAGAGCCGGATTGTCTAGGAGGGGTGAACGAGATCTTTAAGGTAGCGGGAAAGTGGATTACTAAGATATTCGTAGATCTATCAGCATACTTTCGGGATAGTGTTCCGATAAGTGGGTTGTCGTCTTTCGTTTATATGGTAGCGGGGGGTCGATTTGAACGACCGATCTGCGGGTTATGAGCCCGCCGGGATAACCTGGCTTCCCCACCCCGCTACTAAAATAGGGTTGGTTAAGCAGCTACTTAAATCCTTGACGCTACTTCTCTGATTCTATCTGCTGGATCTTCCATTTAAGAAGCTGGATGAGTTCGCCGTTATTCACACGTGTTAAAGCGGCGCCGCAGGTTGGGCATCTGAAGAAGACTTCAAGCGCCTGCTCGAAGGTTCTCTTCGGGCAGCGTGGGTTGTTGCAGTAGTAGAATTCGTGCTGCTCTTCGTAAGCCAGCCTCTGCTTTAGCTTATCGAGTAGCTTCTTCTTCAGCATAGCGATGAAGCTGTCCACTTGCTCTCGCTGCGCCCTCCATCTGTAAACGTACCAGCCTCTCTTAAGGTCCCTTACCCTAATCCCGCTTATGAGGGAACGTCCGAATAGGTCGTAGAGCACTTTTCTTACGGTGTTTATCTTTAGCCCAGTCGCGCTTGCGATCTCCTCGTCTGTCGAGTCTTCGTTATTTAGTAGGGCTCTCGCTACCTTGATGTATTCTTCGCCTCCCAGTAGCCCTGCTATCTTCACCAGTGAGTCTTCGTACTCCACCTTCATCTCGATCACCAACCTATTCTTCCTCCAAAGACAATACCTTCTTTCCTCTGCGCTGTGGCTTTATCTTAATTTTAGAATGGGTGAAAGATATTTTTAACTCTTCTCCTTGGTAGAGGCGGTCAAGGAAGACTGCTAACGCCGCTGCTTCGGAATGTGGTTGATGCCCTATCGCTACGTTGTAGTCTGCTAAGTGAAATAATTCCTTCGGCACCTTTTCCGAGCCGACCACTACCAGCACATCTTTCCCCGCTGAGCGTATCTCTTCAATCACATCGTCCACGGATAGCCCATACATAGTTAAGTGCACCACGATGCCACCTTGTTCCCTCCACTTCTTGATCGCGGCACGCCAGTCTTCTATCAGCTCCACTTGGAAGGGGCCGCCCCATCTTTCTGTGACCTTATCTAACGACTCTTTGATCTGCTTCTCTCCGCCGACTATGTAGATTCCAGAGGCTCCGAATGCCCTCGCTACAAGACCTACGTGTGTGGTTAATCTATCGTCTCTAACATATCTGTGCCCTAATCTCAGAACCCAGCTGCGGGGCTTCAGCATCAGTGGTCTGCCACACCTTTAACGTCCACAAGAGCCTCTTTAACCTCTTCAGCAACGCCGAACAGCCTTCTGTCAATCAGCTTGATTAGGGTGTCTACCCCTTCGCGTGTCTTCGCGGAGATGAAGATCGATTCGCTTATACTCGTTGGGAGCGCCTTAATCTTCTTCTGTATTTCCTCTGTGGTGCAGAGGTCTGCCTTGTTATATACCACGATGGTCTTTTCAAGAGGCACACCTATCTCTGAGAGGATCTGTGTGCAGCTCTCGAACTTTCTTTTGAGCTCTGCAGGTGGGTCGCTACTATCTAGTAGTAGGAGGACTAGGTTTGCGTAGGTCATTTCTTCGAGTGTGGATTTGAATGCCTCTATCATGTATGCTGGTAGCCTACTTATGAATCCTACGGTATCGGAGAGCAGAGCCTTGCCGTGTGGTAGGTTGATCGCCCTTGTTGAGGTGGTTAAGGTTGTGAAGACACTCTTTGCGACCTCTTTATTCTCCCCCGTAAGTAGGTTGAATAGTGTGGTCTTCCCCGCACCCGTGTATCCCGCTAGTGAAATCGTCGGCATACCAAGTTTGAGCCTTCTCTGCCTATAGAGCTCTCTATGCTGCCTCACCTTCTTCAGCTTCGCCTTTATCGAAGCAGCCATTCTCTTTATTGCGCGGTAGTATACATCGACTTCATACCCACCTAACCCGTAGAAGCCGGGTTGCTCACCCAGTTTCGCTAATCTGACCTTCTCCTTCGCTCTGGGCATCTCATATTCTAGCTCAGCCAGCCTAACCTGAAGCTTAGCTTCGCGAGTAGAGGCACGTTTTGAAAATATCTCCAAGATGAGCTTCTCGCGGTCGATTATCTCCACACCAGTCAGCTTGGATAGGTTGTAGATCTGAACGGACTTTAGGCTCTCGTCGAAGAGCACGACATCACAACCCTTCTCTGAGACGATCTTCTTAAGGACCTCTGCCTTCCCAGACCCTAGACCGTATTTGCTGTGCATGAGGTACTTTTGTGTAATGACTTCCACCACTTCATACCCCGCTGCTTCGGCTAGCGCCTTCGCTTCTTGGAGAATAAAGGGGTCGGGGTATGTTACTAGAACCGCTTTTCTTGGATGACTCATATCAAGCCTCATAATTCCTCTTCTACAGCCGGCACAAGTAGCTGCACTTTGAGGAAGTGTTCGAGTTTTCTTGCGAGCATATTGTCTGGCTTAAGTTTGCCGCTTTCAAGTAGTTTTATCACCGAGGGTTTCTCGTTTATCTTTCTCCCAAGTGCTTCTTGGGATAACCCGAGTTTTTCACGCGCTTGCTTGATCACCTTGTAGTAGTCTTCTTTTAGCTCAAGTTCGTCGAACATTTTGTTCGGTTTCTTGGCGGGTTCTGGTTTTGGATTGAGTTGGCTTGCTTCTTTCTTCGGTCTGATCGGTTTACCTAGGCGTGCGCAGCTGGAGCAGACTTGGAACGTACTTCCATCTATCTGGACTGTGTTTACGGGTCCGTAGACGGGGTTACCACACACTTCACATCGCAGTACCAATCTAAGTTCTTCTCTAAACTATGGTTAGATGGGTGTAATATCTTTAGCGGTCGCTACTCTTTGGTGTGGGTAAAGATTTTGTAGATAGAGTGGTTAGCCAGAGTAGGTTTGGATTGGCGTAGATTAGCAGAAGCCATGCTGGATTACGTATTCGGCGTAGGTGTTTCAGAGGCGCTTGATGGTAGAGAGGTTAGGGTAGAGTGCTCGAAGAAGACGGGAAGGGTCAAGCACATCTATGTAGATGGGAAACTCTTCGCTACACTAAGACCAGATGGAGGGTTGGCGCTTACAATTCACGGTGCTCAGCTATTGCTCAACTCGAAAGCCTTTAGGGAGAACTGCGTAACCGTTTCTGAGGAGGCTGAGGAGGCTGCGAGGGCTGGGAGGTCGATCTTCGCAAAGCACGTGATTAAAGCGGGTAGGAGGATAAGACCAGGTTCTGAGGTAGCGGTGCTGAACAAGAGGGGTGAGCTGCTCGCAGTGGGCAAGGCGGTCTTATCGGCGAGGATGATGAAGGTCTTTGAGTGCGGTGTTGCTGTGAAGGTTAGGGCTGGAAACGCTTAAGTGTAGAGAGGTCTTCACCTTTTGGTAGCCTTGAGGATAGGTATCGATAGTAGGCAGACGCGTAGGATGCTTGAGAAGATGGGAGTTGACCTTCAGGAGATCCCTAATGTTGAAGAGGTGGTTATAAGGACGGCTGAGAAGGATTTGATCATAAAGGCTCCTATTGTCTCTGAGATGAATGTAAAGGGGTTGAGGGTCTTCCAAGTTTCAGGCGGGGAGGTTGAAGAGCGGCTGAGGGAGAAGCCGAAGTTTACTGAGGAGGATATAGCGCTGGTTATGCAGCAAGCAAATGTTTCAAGAGAGAGGGCGATAGCTGCTCTAACTGATGCTGATGGCGACCTCGCTAAGGCGATCTTAAGCCTAACCACTGGGTAGGGGCGAAGAGCCGGTTCTAAGCCTATAGCTCTTTTGTATGGACGTAGAATGCAAGGGCGTAGAGCATATAGCCCCAATGGAAGAAGAGTTCAAGCGGATGCCCATTATAGTAGGTTCCCTGCAGGGTTGTGCAGCTGAAGAGGAGATCAGCGACCGCATCAAACACAAGAGCTAGGCAGATAAGAAGCCAAGATCGCCCTAATGTGCCTCTAAAGAAGATCAGGAGCCCAAGTATCGCAGCTGAGAGTAGGATAAGATCTAGTAGAGGGTAGGCCACATCTGTAGCTAACGTAGGCAAGTCTTTTGAGGTTGAAAGTATCGGTCCTATCAAGAAGAGCGTGACTAAAGCGCATGCCACAGCGATAATGAGTGCTACAGCACCTAAACTCTTCTTACTCAGCACCATCTTGAATGGCTTGATGTAGAGGAGGAGGGCTATGTAGATGGGGGCGTAGGCGCTCAGCCAGAAGATGTCTGCTATCGAGGGGTAGGGTATCTCAACACCTAGCGCAAGCGTGTAGAGCGCCCAGCTGAGTTCACCTAGGAACCATAGGGCTAAGCCGAGAACGAAGCAGAACCAGACGATGGAAAAGGTTGTCTTGAAACTGTAGCCATACCTTCTAAGAGCTGAAAGAGCGGTCGAGAGAGCTACAGCGGCGATAAACGGGGGGAAGGCGTTTGAGAAGATGTACATGAAGCCTGGATAAAAGCTTTGGAAGGCATATATTAAGCCCAAGGCTACCGCTAAAGCGAAGCAGAGCCAATACCGAGTCAAAGACGTCAAGCGGTGGCAGCAAGCAGCCCTTATTTAAATCTTAGTGGATTTTTGTCGGAGTTGAATTCTCTGAAAGGTTCGTATTGCAGTTTTTTGGCTATAGAAGCGGCAGAATAGTTTTAGTGTGCAGACCTCGCACCTAGGTTTGATTGGTCTGCATATCTGCTGCCCGAACTTTACAAGCAGATCGTTGATCTTCACCCAATACTTCTTATCTATGACCCTTTTCAAGGCTTCTTCGGTCTCTTCTGGGGTCTTCGTGCTGACCAAGCCTAGTCGATTAGATATCCTATGCACGTGGGTATCTACTGGTAGAGCGGGCTTTCCAAATCCGTAGACCAGCACGCAGTTAGCGGTCTTACGCCCTACAGAAGGAAGAGACATCAGTGCCTCAAAGTCGTCTGGCACAGCCCCACCGAACCTTTCACATATAATCTTGGAGACTTCTATTATCCTCTTAGCCTTTACTCGATAGAAGCCCACAGGTTTTATGAGTTGCTCGATCTGCTTGGGGTCTGCTTCAGCCAACTCCTTAGGGCGGTTGTAGACTCTAAAGAGGTTATCTGCTGCTACTCTCGTTGCTTCATCTCTGGTTCTTTGAGAGAGTATGGTCGCTATAAGAACTTTAAATGGGTCTGCTCTGCTTGACACATCATCTAATGCAGTTTTATCCTCTTGGTGTGTTTCTTTCAGCATCCTCGAAACTTCCTCCACTAGAGTCGTTGAGTCTAGGGGTTTGCTCAACTCTCTAGGCACCTACATCGAGATCTTCGTCACATAACTCTCTTTGCCGAAGAACTTCTCAGCGGCCTCAGCAACCCTCCTACGCTCAGGATGCGAAGTATACACACGCAGTATATCGAAGAAGCCTGAGATCGCACCGACCAAAGGTAGCTGGTCGAGCCTAACGTCTTGGTGAGTAAGCCCAGCCGGTGTTCTCGCAGCTAAGATTAGGGATGTGAGAGCCTTCCTATCAGCAGTATAAGGTACCGAGGCGGTGGTAGGCACATCTATGTAGACCTCCTCAGGTGGAGCCTTCGCCTCTTCAGCTATCTTTGACGCTATTTCATCTCTTATGCTCTTCTGGCTGAAGATCCTCTCCATAAGCTGATCCTTCCTATGAATCGGCTTCTCGAAGACACACTTCACAAGGTTTCGGTTCTTATATCCTAACGCCAGATCTCTAGCCCTCTTCAGATCCGACCTACCTTGAGGATCGATCTTTACAAGATCTTCCAGCGTGACCTCATCAGTCCTCGAAAGGTAGCGTTGGAGGTCGGTTGTGTCAGTTAGATGCAGATAATCATCCGCTAAAGTAAACGCTCTTATGAGCATAAGCTCAGCCGCTCTAACGGTTCTGTGGAAGTAGACCGCTCTGAACATCTCATATCTAGCGACCATTAGGGCTTCAAAGGCATAGAGGGCTGCTTGATCTAATGCAAGATGATCTTGAACCACCTCGAAGGAGTTGATGATGCGGTGCACATCCACTTTACCATACTCTACCCCAGTAAAGTAGGAATCTCTTAATAGGTAATCCATTATATCAACGCTCAGCCCACCGCCCACCACCTCGTTAAGAAACCTAGGGCGCCTAGCACATAACCCCAAAGTAAAATCAGACATAATATCTGGTTCAAAACCGTATCTGGAGAGCACATCGCTGACCTCGGTCTCTTTTATCACACGCCTAGTAACATCCTCGTGTGTAACCCCACGCCGCTCGACCATAACCTCCTCAATAACGTGGGAGAACGGTCCATGCCCTATATCGTGGAGAAGAGCGGCAAGCCTAACCTCCTGAGCCCTCTCCTCTGTAAGAGGAACCTTCTGAGCGAGGACATTAACCGCTACTCCGCTTAGATGTAGAGTGCCCAATGAATGCTCAAATCTGCTGTGCTGAGCACCCGGATAAGTTAGGTGTGCGCCAGCGAGCTGCCTTATTCTCCTAAGCCTTTGAAAGACAGGTAGATCTATGATAGCCTTCTCTATCTCTGTAACACAGATATATCCGTGGACAGGGTCTCTTATTTCTGCTACGGTTTCCAGCATACTTCCACCTATTTCACGTTGGAGTGGTTATTAAGGGTTAGCTGCTCGATGCTTTCGGATCTCACCCTCTACCACCGCATAGATTTCTTCGTGCACCCGCTTAATGCTGCGCTCCGCGTCAATAACCCTCCAACCATACTCCCTTGCTAGATCAAGGTAGACCGACCTTACTCTTCCAAGATATGCTAGGTCTTGCTCGTTCACATCCCTCCCCCTCATCTTCCTCTTAAGCGATGTCGTAGGCGAGATATCAAGCAGTATCACAAGGTTCGGCTCAGGTAACCCCCGATCAAGAGACTCCAACCATCTTCGATCTAACCCAGACGCTACACCATAAGCTATATTCGAATGAATGTAGCGGTCAAGTATAAGTACATCAACCCCAGGGGACTCTAACTCACCCTTCATCTCCCATCTGTTAGCGGACATAAGCAGATGCCTAACTTGGATAGGGTAGCTTCTACGCCCCTGCAGCGAAAGCTTGAGCTCTCGGCCTATCGGCGTGGTGTAGACTGGGAAGGATAGTGTCTTACACTTGTAACCTTCTTTTTCAAGCATACTGCTCAGCAGACGGGCTTGCGTAGCCTTTCCCGCCTTATCTATACCCTCAAAGGCCAGTATCAAGCTTAACATACCCATAGCACCAGACGAATATAAGAAGAATGCTGAAACCTCTAGAGGAGCGTTCCTAAAGGGTTATTTGATGACGACCTTCAGCACGTCCCTTAACCTAATCTCTAAACCGTATCTCGGTTCATTAAACTTCATATGGAAGAAGAGTGAAAGTATGTTCCTGAGCTGCGAGGCTAGGGTGAATGTGTTCTCTAATTTAGAGCGGATGAAGCCAAAGACCTTATTGTAAATTGAGAACTTCTTTAAAACAGCCCGCTCGTAGGCAGAGAAGTCGTCGAAGTTTTCGAGCAGAAGCTCAGCGCACTGAAGGCTCGGTATGATGCCCTCCCCAAGCATAGGGTAGACCGTGCCTATCGACTCACCTACACCAACCACCTTATCTACACTAAATGGTCTGCATAGACTTGGCGGGGTTATCCTAACAGGCCTTCCGGTTTTCTTAAGCACCTCGCAAGGATACTTCTTAAGAAAGGATGCGAGCTCAGCAACGTGCCTCTTCCTAAAGTCCCCGGCACCGACGTGGGCATAACCATCTCCTAGAGGGAAGTACCAGAAGTAGCCTGTTAAGCCGCCGAAGGGCTTTATGTAGAAGTCGTCGAAGGGCGGCTCCCTATACTTTACTTTATACTGTAGGCAAGGGATGAAGGTATCATGCTCCACTCTTGGTAAGAGGGGTCTGCCTAACCCGGTGGCATCCACTACTAGGTCGAAACCGTCGAGTCTGCTGCTTCTTGGGATAAATTTACCGTAGTTTACCTCAGTCCCCTCTGCAACATCTTGGATAAATCTAAGTTTATCGAATGAGCAGAGACCCTTCAGCTTTATGTAGATCGAACGCCCGAAGAGGTCTAGATGCATCTCTCTACCTTTATGCAGAATGTAGTCCTCGAAGTTCAAACCGATCTTCTTAGCGAAGCCATCAATGCCACCAATCGAGGTCCCCCAAGCACACACCGCATCAAACCTATCCTTAGGCAACATCTCAAAACCGACTACTTTATGCTCATCTCTAAGCCTAGCTGCTAGATATGAGCCCGCTACACCCATACCGACTATCGCTATCTTCAACCGCTCTCTACACCAACCCACGTAGATGGCCTTCTCAAAGACAGAAAGGAGTGGAAGATCTTTTAAGCGTTTATCTAAGCCAACCCTTAAATATATTACAATTCGAATCTCTTTTCAGATTGCTTGACGAAGATGAGTTCAAAAGATGGTTCAAGATGGCCTTAGGAACCGTTAGGTCCGCTGAAGGCGATTTAGAAAGGGGTGACTACAACTGGGCTTGCTTTAAAGCACACCAATCCGCTGAATTTGCTGTTAAAGGTTTGCTTCGCGGGTTAGGTTTAGGTGCCTATGGCCATAGCGTCTCAGCATTACTAGCGGCAGCACCTAGTGAGCTGAAGGTTCTTAATCTCCTTCAGCGGGCTAAGACGCTCGACAAATACTACGTGCCTACTCGCTATCCCAACGCTTGGGCTGAGGGGTCGCCTGCGGACTATTACACGAGGGAGGATGCTTCGCAAGCGATAGAGTACGCTAAGTCTATAATCAGTTGGGTGGAGGAGGCTTGGAGGTCATTAAAGCAAGGAAGAGTGTGATAGATAGGGTTATTTCTGAGGCTAAGAAGTGGGCTAGTAGCCTTCCGATAAAGTGCACAGCCTACCTCATCGGATCATACGCTAGAGGCGACTTTAACATCTGGAGCGATGTAGACATACTACTAGTCTCAGATGATCTGGTCGGCAGCCCTGTTGAGAGGCTGAAGAGGATCGAAACACCGCCTAACTATGAGGTCATACCGCTAACGAGCAGCGAGTTCAGAAGGATGCTTGGGCGTGAAGACAGCTTGGCTAAAGAGGCGCTGAAAAGAGGCATATTGTTAAGAGACGACCTAAACCTCTTTGACTCAGTCGGGGTTGGATGATAAGGAGACACAGCACCCTTATTGATTTCCCTAAGGATTTTTGGAAGAGGGCGCTGCGAAGAGAACCATAGAACCTTTCTGTAACGTAATACCGCTCTGTAATAGTGACTCTAAAAAGCGACTCTAAGATGATTATTTATACCAGAAGAGGGGTAGCGGTGCTATGCTCACAGATAAGTTCAAACAGTTCTGTGAAGATGAATATGCTGATTACCAACTCTACATCGAGTTAGCGAAGCGTGAAAAAGATGTTGGTAGAAAGAGGATATTGGAGGAGCTGGCCAAAGCAGAGAAGGAGCACTACATATTCTGGAGTAGACTTGCTGGGAGCTACACACCTAAAGTAAGTAAAGCAGCCGTATATCGAATGATCATACTCAGGCTGCTGATGGGGCTAACCTTCACTCTTAAGTTTCTTGAGAGGCATGAGAAGCAGGCTATAGAGGGCTACAAGCGGGTCTCAGAGGAACTCTCTGGCGAAGACAAGAGGGTTCTGCAGAAGATAATTGAGGATGAGGAGATGCATGAGAGGGCGTTTATGAACCAGATCGATGAAAGGAGGGTAAGATACCTAGGCTTCATAGTTCTCGGTCTTGCTGACGCTATAGTTGAGATAACGGGTGTGCACGCTGGTTTCCTTGGTGTAACAAGCTCAACACTCATAGCGGGTATAGCGGGGTTGGTGGTCGGCTTCGCAGCAGCGATATCGATGGGCTCAGCAGCCTACCTTCAGGCGAAGCAGCAGATCTCAAGTAATCCCGCTTTCTCAGCCCTAGCTACTGCGATAGCGTATATTAGTGCAGTAGCCCTTTTGGCATCCCCCTACTTTGTAACTGAAGTCATGATTCTTGCGTTCGGAGGCTCTTTAGCTCTGGCGGTTCTGCTGATCTTCTTCTTCACCTTATACGGTTCGGTGGTCGGTGAGAGGAGTTTTCCGAAGGAGTTCGCCGAGAGCATAGCTTTAACCTTTGGCACGGCTCTGGCTACCTTCCTCTTCGGAGACTTTATAGGTAGGGTCTT
>Ga0071330_1099379_pt1 | contig 29013 bp, 40 predicted proteins | sample GBScel77sediment_FD_63802 | JGI IMG/M metagenome (GOLD analysis project Ga0071330, IMG submission 63802) | Hot spring sediment microbial communities from Great Boiling Spring, Nevada - Cellulolytic enrichment Sediment 77C v2 (version 2) | ecosystem: Environmental > Aquatic > Thermal springs >...
GAGAAGAAAGAAATAGAAGCTTTTGACTGGTGGTTTGCATATAAAGAAGTCAAGGTAGATTAAATGAAGTGGATTTGTCAGATTTGTGGATATGTTTACGATGAAGAAAAGGAAGGAAAAAAATTCGAGGATCTTCCAGAAAATTGGAAATGTCCTGTATGCGGAGCTCCAAAGAGTATGTTCGAACCGGAGGATTGAGATTAATGACATTAAACGAAATCATAAGAAGTGAAGATTGGAAGAAAGAGAAGCACGTTCCAGTAATAGAAATTTTGGAAAAAAGAGAAGGATTAGTTACAGTTAAAGTTACTGTTGGTAAGGAGATCCCTCATCCAAACACAACAGAACATCATATTAGATTCATAGACCTTTACTTTTTACCAGATGGAGAGCAATTTGCATTTCACATAGGAAGACAAGAATTCGATTCTCACGGAGAATCAACCAAAGGACCAAATACTAGCGAAATTTACACCGATCCTATAGCCTATTTTACATTTAAAACAAGCAAAAAAGGTAAGCTCATAGCGTTTTCCTATTGTAACATACATGGACTATGGTCGAGCGAAGAAAACCTAGAGATTTAGATGTGTTTAAAAAGAAAGTAAGAGAAGCAATAAGGGATTTCAACAGATATAGGTCTCCAGAAGCTAAAGCAAAATTATTGAAGTTCGATAAAAAAGAAATTGTTGTAGATTTTACTGGAACTTTTTGTCACACTTGCGGTTTTTATGACTATTTTGATGATTTGAAGATATTTCTTGAGGAAAAGGGCATAGATACAAAAATTTCAAAGATTAAAGAAAAAGAAAATGGAGCAGTAGTTAGATTTACCCTGTGATTTCTTGAACTTCCTCCTTTCCTTTCTCCAATTCTTCTTTTTGTTGTTCATCCATTTCTAATAGCAAAGCCAAAAATTCACCCACATGCGTTTTCTCTTCTTTTGCTATATCGAGCAATACTTTTTTCACTTTTTCATCCTTAGCCCTACTTGCTAATTGTTCATATAAGTTAATAGCATCCAATTCTGCTATTATTCCTACTCGAAGAATTTGCTTGTCTTCATTTTCTTTGTCTATTTCCCCAGGAATTTTTGACATCATTAATGAAATTAAAAGCTAAATATAAGAATGAAGGCCTTTTGGATTCCTTGGCTTCATATGCATCAGCCATTAGTTTTCATTGATGATAAGCTCGAAAGTAACTTGAAAAAGATGCTTTTATCAAAAGATTCAAAAGAAAGCTGGGATGCAAAGTTGATAGCTAGAGCATACAAAAATCCGGCAACTTATATTGAAAAATTGGCAAAATTTGACCCAAAGGTAGTTTTAGATTTTTCAGGAATTTTGCTAGAAAGTTTAAATCAGATTTCCGATTTATTAGAAAATGTTTATGTTGGAGAGGAGAAAATAGGAAATATAATTGAAGCTTACAAGAGAGTTTTAAGAAAATATTCTAATGCTATAGAATTTGCAGGTTCAGCTTATTCACATTGCTATTTTCCTGTAACTCCTGAAAGAGATTGGAAGTGGCAAATAGAGGAGTGGCAAAATATTTTTTCTTCAGTTTTCGGAAAAAGCCAACTAAAAAAGGTAAAAGGGTTTTGGCTTCCAGAAATGGGAGTTCCTTCTTATGGAGACAAACTAGCAAATTTAATAAAAATTTTGAGAGATTTCGGATACGAATGGCTGATATTACCAATATTTGCAGTAAAGGATTATCATAAACTAACTTATGAGCAGAGGATTTCTTTAATCGTTAAACCACATAAGCTTAGAATTAACGAACAGGAAATTACTGTTGTTTTTTCTGCACCCTATTACTTTATAGATCAGCAAGCTGGCGTATCTGCTTCTTACATTTATGAACAATGCTTGAAAGCATCTGAATTTTCAAAAGACAAACCAGCTTTAGTGATAACTGCTAGTGATGGAGAGAATGGAAATGTGATGATGAATGAATTTTTCCCACAAACTTTTACAGACTTTAATACTAAGGTAAAAGACGATAAAGTTTCTTCAATACTAATTTCTGAATTTTTGGAAAAGTTCTATAAAGGAGAGAATTTAGATGAAGTTGAATTGAGTCTGCTAGGCGCTTCTTGGGTAGGTGGACATGAAAGATGGATTTGGGGAGAGAAAAGAGCAAATATTGCCAAAAAGATAGATGAAATAAGCAAGATAATTAATGAAAAAACAAATGAGAAAAACTTTAGAGAATTATTAAGGCTATTGTTGATAGCAGAGACAAGTTGTTATGTTTATTGGGGAGTCGACTACTGGTTTTCTCAAGGAGAAAAAGTTTTAGAGATTTTGAATAGAAAGTTAAAAAATAAACTTTAAAAAGATTTTGGAAAATCTTTTTAAATATACTTCAAATAATTCTTATGAGAATTGCCTTTTTCTCATGGGAATCTCTACATTCTATTCCCGTTGGAGGATTATCTGTCCACGTTACAGAATTGGCCGCTGCTTTACAAAGAAGGGGGCATGAGGTTCATGTTTTTACAAGGATAGGAAATAATCAACCAATATATCAAAACATAGATGGTGTTCATTATCATAGATGCCCATTTGCTTTTTGCTCAGATTTTGTTTATGAAATGACAAACAACATGTGTAAGTCAATGGTTTACTATTTTAACGAAACAGAGAATTTCATCGGAAACTTTGACATAATTCATGGTCACGATTGGCATATCGTTTTAGCGTTAGATGAGTTAAAAAAAACAAAAGGAAAAAAAGTTGTTTTTACTCTACACTCAACCCAGTATGGTAGAGATGGTAATCATTTTCACAACGGAAAAGCACAAGATATTTCAAATATAGAGTGGTACGGCACATATATTGCTGATAGACTAATTGTTTGCTCTCATGCTATGAAAGAGGAAGTAATGCGTTTGTATAGGGTACCAGAATGGAAAATTAGAGTAATACCAAATGGTATTTGGGCAGATAGGTTTGATGGAATAAAAATTGATGCCTGGAATGAAGTAAAGAAACATTTTGGTTTTGGAGTTTATGATCCAATGATTGTTTTTGTTGGTAGAATGACTTATCAGAAGGGGATAGATTTATTAATAGAAGCTATTCCAGATGTTCTTAAAGATTTTCCAAATGCAAAATTCGTTTTTATCGGGGATGGATACATGAAAAATCAACTAGAGAGAAGAGTTAGTGAATTAAATTTGTGGCATGCAGTTAGATTTACTGGTTATATTCCAGATGATTGGAAGCTGAAAATAATTAAAGCTAGTGATGCTGTTGTTGTCCCAAGCAGAAATGAACCATTTGGGATAGTTGTTCTAGAAGCATGGGCCGCAGGAAAACCAGTGATAGCTACTCATGGCACTGGCGCAGGAGAATTGATATGGCATGATGTAACTGGCTATAGAGTTTATCAAGCACCAAATTCGATTGCATGGGGAATAAAAGAAATTTTAAGAAATCCGGAACATGCAAGATGGATGGGTGAAAAAGGAAGATATGCTGCAAAAACTGTATTCAATTGGGATAGGATTGCTGAAGAGACGATAAAAGTTTATGAGGAGTTGTTGAGATGAAAGTAAAAAAAATTTTACTGCCAAAATGGATTCCATGGTTCGTTTTGATAGTCGTTTTTCTCTCGATGCTCCTTTTCTATTCTGAATTAAAAACGCAGGAAACTCCAAATTTCACAAGTTTTTTAATAACTCTAATTTTATTTGCTTTCATTCTTTTTGTTCTATTTTTTGTTTCCTATAGGCAAATACCTTATTTGCTCTTGGTGGAGGTGAAAAAATGAAATGTTGGTTTTGTGGTAAGGAAGCAGTAGCTGTTTCGATGGGAGGAAAAGCAGTTTGTAGGGAACATGCTCATGTAATTGATAGAATATGCTTTGCGAAATCAGATACTAGCACAGGTTATGCAACGTATGAATGGGTTCATAATGTGGTTCTAGCGCCAGATGAGTGGATAGAATGGGAAAGTTGGGAAGGAGGGAAGAAAGTTGTAAGAACTTAAACAAGTCTAACTCCAGGCATTATCCACTTTTCGCTTCTCCATTCTTTCGCCCTTTCTATTATTTTTCTTGGGGTTTCTCTCAAGGCTTCTTTTGCTTCTTTCATTTCTAGACCAAGAGTAACTAGGTAAGAAACTAAAACTTTCGGATCTTTAATTTGCCAATGAGAAAAAGCACCAGAGGATATTATCAATGGAAATTTAAACTTTTTGTACAGTCTTATAATTTCCATGTGATTCGCGAGAACATTTTTTCTTATCAAGCCTTCTGAATTTAAGACTTCTCTAAAGTTTATTTCTATTGCAACCTCATTTTCTTTCGCTAATCTTGCTAAAACATGGTTTATTCCACAATCTTTCCTTTCATAATCAGGATGAGTTAGAATATCAACACCTCTATTTTCAACAGCAATTCTATTCATAAAATTTGTTCCACCTCTAACCAAAAGCAGATCAAATTCCCTTCTTCTATTCAAAAGCTTTTTCAGTTCTAGCTTATTAGTAGCTTCAAAACCTATATAAATTTCAAAATTATACTCTTTACTTACTCTATCTATCTCTACTTTTAGAAAATTTTCTTCCTCCCTTTTCAAAGGATAAGAAATAAAGCCTATTCCCTTGTATCCAAAATTTTTTGCAGTTTTCACTATTTCTTCTAAGGTAGATTCACCAGAGCTAAAAGTGCTGTGAATGTGTAAATCGTACATCATTTAATTCTTTTCCTTCTTAGAAAATAAATCAAGGCTCCAATAAACAACCAAATACTACCAATAATCTTAGCATTGTTTTCTAAGAAGAACATTAAAGCAATGCAGCTTATTGCTCCTAATGTTGGTATTAAAGGGTGGAAAGGTAATTCGAAGCTTGATTTTTTCCTGAGCTTACCTTTTAATTTTATTAAGCTTAGGTTCGTTAATACAAAGTTGAACAAAGAGCCAAAGCTAACAATTGATACAACCAAATTAATACTTCCAGTTGTCACAATTGTTGCTGCTATAAGTGAGGAAATTACTACAGATACTACTGGTGTTCCAAAATTTTCATTTATTTTGGAGAGAGAGTATGGTAAAAGTCTGTCTCTTGATAAGGCAAAAAGCGTTCTTGAAGAGCTATATATGCTTGCTAAGGCAACGCTTGCTGTAGCAACCAATGCACCAAAAGTAATAAATAAACTAGCATACTCATTTTTTGTCATTACTTGAGTTACATAAGATAAAGGATGGTCTACATTTCCAAGAATTCTCCAGTCAACAGAACCGACGCTAACTATTGCAACTCCAATATAAAGTAGAAAGCAAACTAGGAATGATATGAGAATTGCAAGCGGAACATCTTTTCTTGGATTTTTCGCTTCTTCAGAAGCCATTGCTATCGTTTGAAAACCAAGAAAGGCGAAGAATACTAAGGAGCTTGCAGTTAAAGTTGAAGAAAATCCATTTGGGAAAAAAGGTAGAAAATTATCAATGCTAAAATTCTTGGAAAGATAGAAAAATCCGACAAAAATAAAAAACGATAAAGCAGAAAGTTTAATTAATACGAGGATTGAAGAGATTTTGGTTGTTATTTTTGCTCCGAAGATGTTTGGTATAGTCAATGCGAAAATGAGAATTAAAGAAGAAACTATCATTAAATTTTTTGGTAAGAATGGAAACAATAAAGATAAAAGGTATGCTGAAAATCCTAGAGAAACTGCTGAGATAGAGACAACATTATCAAAATACCTCATCCATCCTGCTAGAAAACCAACAAAAGTACCAAATGCTTTTTTTGCGTATGCATAAGAGCTGCCCGTTTCAGTTATTATTGATGAAAGCTCTGCAGTAGATAATGCTGTTAATAATGCAATCAGTCCTGCAATCCAAAATGCAAGAATTACTGATGGACCTGCGATCCCAGCTGCAATTCCAATAACAACGAAGATTCCAGCGCCAATGATTTGAGATATTCCGATATCAACCAAATCCAGTAAACTTAACTCTCTCTTAAGTTTACTCATTTTAAAATTTTTTCTTTTAAGCTCTTAAACCTCTTGATTTTTTACCTGCAGATGTTAAACCTCTAAAAACTCTTCTTCTATGTTTATTGCTAGCTATCCAGCTTATGTTTGGATCAGCTTTTATGTTTGGATGATTTGGGTCTACAAGAATAACTTCAAACCATTTATATTGACCATCCTCACCAACATAATAGCTATTCAAAACTTCTAAATTTGGGAACTTTCTTGCAGCCCTTTCTTCAGCAATCCATCTATCAGATTTTCTTGCAGTAAATCTTAGCAAGCCAGCTGAAGAAGGTTTTCTACCTCCACTTCTTTCATACAACCTCCTAGGCTTACCACCTTTTCTAACTCTAACTCTAACAATAACAAACCCTTGCTTCGCTTTATAGCCCAAAGCCCTGGCTCTATCCAATCTAGTAGGTCTTTCTATTCTAACTACAGCAGGTTGCCTTCTCCACTCTATCAACCTTTCCTTCTCAAGCTTTTTCATTTCCTCGCTATCTTTCTTCCACAAATTTCTTAATGCTTTATACAAATTCAACATACAAATTCAATTGAAGTGTAAATTTAAATCGTTTAAATCAATATTGTTTTTTAGTGATAGTATGCATCCATTAGCAAAAGCACTCATTGGAGTTTTAATAGCAATAGCAGCAGTTTACTACATCTTTGCAGGAATCCCAGGATATCTTAAACCAGCACTTCCAGATGTTTTAACAGTGTTAAACGGAGCAATTCCACTCTTTGTAATATTACTAGGGGTTTTCATAGCGTGGCTTGAATGGGATGAGTGGAAGATAGAGAAAGAATTAGAGAAGGAAGAAAAGAAGCTAGAGGCTGAAAAGAAAAGAACAAGAAGGAAAAAATAAACACCTTTTTTATTTTTTCTTTCTAATCTTTCTTCATGGAAGTCTCATACGAAGATTTTGTAAAATTGGAATTGAGAATAGGTAGAGTAGTTCAAGTAGAAGATATTCCAGGATCAGAAAAGCTTCTTAAGTTGATAGTGGACTTTGGAGACGAAAAAAGAATAGCAGTAGCTGGTATAAAGCAACAATATAAAGCAGAAGATCTTTTGAATAAAAAATTTGTTTTTGTGACAAATCTCCAACGAAAAAAGATAATGGGAGTAGAATCACAATGTATGATTTTGGCAGCAGAAGATAATGGAACAATTGCATTGCTTCAACCAATAAAAGATGTTAAAGAGGGAAGCAAAATTAGATAAATGGAAGAAAAAACGAAAGAATACATTTTGAAGCTGGCAAGAAGAGCAATAGAAACTTATGTAAGAACAGGAAGGATCATATCTAGACCAAAAGATTATCCTAGTGAACTTAATGAAAAAAGGGGAGTTTTTGTAACAATCAACAAAATTTTTTATGGTAAACCAGAGTTAAGAGGATGTATAGGCCTGCCTTATCCGACAAAGCCATTAATAGATGGAGTAATAGAAGCTGCAATATCAGCAACTCAAGATCCACGCTTCTCACCTTTATCAGAAGATGAATTAGATAAAATCAAGATTGAAGTTTCTGTATTAACTGAACCTAAGAAAATTGAGGGAAGCATAAAAGAAGCTGTTGAGAAGATTATTCCATTTAAGCATGGAGTGATTATGAAGAAAGGTTTTAGAAGTGCGCTTTTCTTGCCTCAAGTTTGGGATGAGTTACCAAAGAAAGAAGTTTTCCTTTCGCAGCTTTGTTTAAAAGCTGGATTACCACCAGATGAGTGGAAGAGAGAAGGCACAGAATTTTACATATTTGAAGCTGAAGTCATAGATGAAAAGTAAGTTTGATTATTGTTAAAGAGTTTGTATGCTTCCTCTTTTTGGAATATTAAGCTGAAGCTCTCCTCTAAATTCAGTAACATAAGCACCAGAAATTTTTACCCTCTCACCAATTTTTGCTTTATCTATCTGTTCTTCCCATAAACTTGCTTTTATTCTTCCAGTTTCATCTTCGAGTAAAATATCAGCAACTTCCCTCCTACCATACTTTGTTTGAACACTTCTAGATTCAGATTTATCGACCACACTAGCTTCTATATCAACATTAGTCATTCCAGCTTTTATGTCCTTAATCTTCATCAGCTTACTTGTTTTAAGAGAATAAATATCACAAGAAAAAACTATAAAGCATGGATACATTGCTCTTAATAACTTTAGCATTGGTTTTAAACAGTATGATTGGTTTAATAGGCATATTTTCCCTATTCATTAGAAGGAAAGATCTAGAAAAGATAATTTTTCCATTAGTTTCTTTTGCTGCAGGCACACTATTTGCTGGAGGAATGTATCATTTGTTTGCTGAAAGCATAGAAGAGATTGGTGTTTTACTATCTATTAATTGGTTTATTTTTGGTTTTATTTTATTCTTTGTTCTTGAAAGAATATTGAAATGGCATCATTGTCATAAATTAGAGTGCAAAGTTCACCCATTCAGCTATTTGATATTTATTGGTGATGCCATCCACAACATAGTTGATGGTTTGATCATTGCTACCACATTTTTAATAGACATAAAATTAGGAATTCTGACAACATTCTTGATAATTGCTCATGAGGTTCCTCAAGAGTTAGGTAATTTTGCAACAGCAATATACGGTGGAATGAAGAGAAACAGAGCAGTAATCTTTACATTTTTATCGCAACTAACTTGTATAATTGGAGGCCTTTTAGGATATTATTTCTTATCGAAAGAGATGCTCTTACCTCTGCTACCATTTGCGGCAGGTGGTTTTATTTATATTGCAGCTTCCGATCTAATACCTGAGCTTCATAAGGAGTCGAATATTAAAAAGTCCATAATATCATTCATTCTATTCTCGGTTGGTTTAGCATTTATAGTCGTAATGAAATTATTCAGCGTTGAATAACAAGCTTTTAATGCGATCGTAATAGAATAATCAATATGGCAACATTTGAAGAAGAGGTTGTCAAATTTTACTATAATCAACGGAATTATTTTACAATTGAAAATATCGCTTTTCCTGCCGCTGAAAAGAGAAAGGGCGGAAAAGGAAGAGGTGAGATAGATTTAGTGGCAATTAAAATAGATAGAAATAGCGGGAAGGTTGTAGAAGCGGTATGTATCGAAGTATCAGTTTCTGTAACGGAACATTTTCCTTTTATAAGTGAGCAAGAGAATGCGGATGATGTTAAGAAAATTATTAGAAAATTCTTCGAGAGCGATGTTGATGAAAAACTCAAGGAACTTTATAGTGGTGATTATAAATTTAAATTCATAACAAGTGAATTTAGAAAAGATGAAAATTTAGAAAATTTGTTGAGCGATAAACTCAAACAGTTAGGAGCAAATGTGATAGAGATAAGGAGAGAAACTCCTTCTATTCTAGTTAAGATAGAATATAAAGGGAAAATAAAAGAAATTGAGATAACGCCATTCACACATATATTAAATCAATTGATAGAACTTAATAAAAATAATACAAAATATTCTCCAAACAAAATATTAAGAGTAGTGCAATGGATAAATCTCATTTTAAAGAAAAAAGAAGAAGTAGAAAATTAAAAAATAACTTTTGTTTTTTCTCCACCTCTTGTCACTTTTTCGTAACTTGAAACATAAATTTCATCTAACTTTTCAAACACTCTCTAAAACGAAAAAACTTTCATCTTTCTATCTGTAAGAACGCTGGGGGTGGGATTTGAACCCACACGGGCGTAAAGCCCACCGGCTTTCTTCATTTTATATCAGACCTTGAGTTTCAACAACTCAAGGCCGGCGCCATACCTGATTAGGCGACCCCAGCTCTAAAAATAATTAGATAGCTTTTCTTTTAAGTCTCTAATTGTCAAACTTTCCACACCGACCGACTTTGCAAATTTTAACAAACTTATGTCGTTTGTTATCAATGTTAAATTGTTTTCTTTTGCAGTGTTTAAATGTATTGCATCTTTAAGCTCTAAACCTTTTAAATACCATTTAAAAACATTGTCGTCAATCTTCGTTTCTTCAATCAACTTAATTTTTAAGTTTGTTATTTCTGCTTCCACAAAATTCTCTAAGCTCCTCTTATTCACATTTATCTCTCTCTTCAAAACATCTACTAACTCGATTAAAGTAAGAAATGAGGTTAATGGAATGATTCCTATATTATCAAGAAAAGTAAAAGCTAAGCCTCTACCATTATTGCCACTAATCTTTTCTTCAATTTTCCTCTTCAAGAAAGAGTAAAGTACGTTGGTATCTAGATACACTCTCATTTCCCTCACCAAACGGAAGCATACTTACTAACAATTTCCACAATCTGTCTAATTTCAAACCTTGGTCTCCACTTGAAATCTGGTAAAGAGGAAAATTTTATTGAGCCCTTATCTCCATTAATAGTTATTTGGTATCTACCACCATTCAAAAACTTTATTGCTGGCCTTATGGAAACTACTCTCAAACAATTCTTAAACCTCGAGATACACTCCAAGAACCTTCTATTCGTTTCAAGATTATTTCCTCTAAGCGTCTGATAAAACAGGCCTTCAACATTCTTGAACATGGCTTGCGTAACTTCCAAGCTATGTTTTTGATATATTTCTTGCAGACCATCTGCTGAAATTTTTACCCTTTTGAATACAATACCCGTAATCTGTGTTAACTTCTCAACGATTTCTTCTGTAAGCTTATCTGGCCCTCTATAAACTTCTAATATTCCATTTTCAACGTTGAAAAAGCATGTTACTCTTTTTATGATTTTTGAGTTACCGTTTTGTTTTAAGATAGACACAATCTCATCTATTTCATCTTCGTCCAAAACTTTTGAGAGATGTTCCCCTAAACTTTCCTCGAAGAAATAGTTTATTATTATCTCTTCTTGTTTTGATTTGTTCAATGTTGCTGAAAACCATTCCTTTTCTCCTTTTCCCTTCTCGTTTATTTCTTTTATTATTTGGAATTTTGGTTTAACATTTTGTGCTATAAACATAGTTATAGTTGGCATTTTTTAACCACCTCCTTATCAATTTTAATGTATACATACTATTGTTAAATTACTAAGAGTATATAAAAATCTTTTCGGGGGAGAGTACCTGAGACTGTACGCAATTTATCTTCAGTTTTTGAATAATTGCAGAATTAAATTAGAAGCATCTTATGGCAAACTTTATATACTTAGTGTAATACGTATTACACAGCAACCATTGAAGCAGCGTAGATGGATTAATCACCTCAAAACTTAGAGAATCTACGAATCAAAAAATTAAATAGGAGAAATTAAATTGAGAAAATGGAATATTTTACGTTGGACGATTTCGATTTAGCTGGGAAAACAGTTATTGTTAGAGTTGATATCAACACTTATTACGACGCCTCTTCTAAGAAACTCTCAGATTCTCCAAGAATAAGGGCACATGCCAGAACCGTAAAAGAACTCCAAGAGAAAAGAGCAAAAGTTGTGGTTCTGGCTCATCAAGGTAGAAAAGGGGATGACGATTTTATAAGTTTAGAGAAACATGCTGAACTTCTAAACAAATACTTGGAAAAACAAATAGAATTCGTTGATGATATTGTCGGTGAAAAAGCAAAGAAAAAAATTAGAGAATTGAAAGAAGGAGAAGCAATACTTTTGGATAACGTTAGATTTCTAGAAGACGAGACAAAAGAAAAGAGTGTAGAAGAGCACGCAAACTCAACAATAGTTAAAGAATTAGCGCCGCTTGCAAATTACTTTGTTTTAGACGGATTTTCAATTGCTCATAGAAGTCATGCAAGCGTTGTGGGCTTCTCAACAGTTTTACCTTCTATTGCAGGCAGAGTAATGGAAAGGGAGTTAAAGGCAATAAGCAAAGCTTTTTTCGAGCTTGGCGACAAATTCAAAATAATAGGTAATTTGGCCTTTCACGATTTACCAAGATTTCAATTGAAATGGGATGCTTTCATCTTAGCTGGCGCTAAAGTTGATGATTGTTTAAAAGTTATGGAAAGGCTTCTTTCTTCAAAAAATTTGGAAATGAAGAAAATTTTGTTAGGAGGATTAACAGCAAATCTTTTCTTACATTCTTTCGGAATAGATATTAATGATGAGAATAGGAAAGTTTTGCAAGATATGGGTTACTTGCAATTGGAAAATAGAGCTAAGGCACTGCTTGAAAAGTTCAAAGATTACATTGTTTTGCCAGAGGATGTTGCAATAGAGGAATATGGGAATAGAGTGGAATATGATGTCGATAGCATTCCAAAAAAAGGACTAATTTTGGATGTTGGTAAAAAGACGATCGAAAAGTTCAAAGAAATTCTGAGAGATGCTAAATACATTATAGTAAAAGGTCCGCTTGGAATGTATGAAAGACAGCCGTTTTCAATTGGAACAAAGGAAATTCTAGAGACTCTATCAAATCTAAAAACTTTTACTTTAATTGGAGGGGGAGACACTTCAACTGCTATAGAAGTTTTTGGAATTCCCGAGGAAAAATTCTCCTATGTTAGTCTAGCTGGAGGCGCACTAATAGATTATCTCTCTGGTAAGGAATTGCCAGGAGTAAAAGCTCTAGAGATTTCTTACAAAAAGTTTAAAGAAGTAGTATGTTTCAAGAAATAAAAACTTTTGCAATTTTTTCCAAAAACTTTTTTTTATCCTTCGAAAAAACAAAAGCACTAGCTATTAAAACACCTTGAGTACCAAAATCCAAAGCAGCCCTTACATCATCTTCATCAGTTATACCAGCTCCACACAACTTTATAATCTTTGGATTAATTTTCTCAACAAGCCCCACAAATTTTTTAAGAGATTCTGCCTTGTGCTTTGAAACAGCTTTTCCGCTAGCTATTAATTCTGGAGGCTCATAACTCAAAGAGTATGGCGATAACTTTGCAATATTCTTTGCTTCTCTCAGATCAGATGCTAAAGCAAATATTTTAATCCCATATTTCTTTGAAATTTTGATAATCCTCTCAATTTTTTCTATCGGAACCTTCTTTTCCGAATGGTTTACTAAAGATCCATAAACTCCATATTCTTTTAAAGACCAAAAAGAAACACTGCCTGTAAATCTACCTTCTTCCACATCATCCGCATGTTGAGCTAATATCGGAATTTTCACGTTTTTTGTTAAAAGCGGAATGTCTAAAAACTGGGGAGCAACAAAAATATCAATATTGTATTTTTTTGAAACTTCCTCAGCAATCTTCGCAAGTTTTAGGGCTTTTCTGCCACTAGCTTCCTTGTATGCTTTAAAATTTAAGACAATCATTTATGGACAATCCTCCCAATTTCCCTAAGCAAGTTTATTGCTTCTTCATCTTTCCTCACCCAAACATTTCTACCAATAGCAACACCAGCGGCACCAACACTCATTATATCTTCTATGATTCTTAAAACATCTTTTTCTTCAGAAATTTTTGGCCCACCAGCAACCAAAACTGGAACAAAACAATCTTTAACAACCTTAGAAAAACTTTCCTTATCGCCAGTATAATAAGTTTTAACAACATCAAAACCAATTTCTGCTCCAGCTCTTGCAGCATATCTTATTGCATCAACATCATATTTCGACTTTAGCTTTTTGCTTCTAGGATAAGCAAACCCAAGGATTGGCATTTTATATCTATTAGCTTCCTGTTTTATTTCCTCAAACATTTTTAACATTTCTGCTTCTCTTTCTGAACCAAAATAGATCGTGCAAGCAATTGCCTTTGCACCAATTTCCTTAGCTTCTTTAACACTCGTTACAATTTGCTGGATTTGATTTTCATCTGAAGTTAAACTTGTTCTTGCTGTTAATTTAACGATTACTGGTATCTTTCCAATCAAGTTTCTTATTTTTCTTGCCACTCCAACATGAACAATTATTCCATCAACTTTTCCATCTACAGCTATTCTTGCTATTCTTTCCGGTGAAATATCTATACCTTCATAAACGCTTGGCCCATGCTCTACTGCATGATCAAAAGCAAGAAGTACCGCTTTTCCATCCTTCATTATTTCTTTCAACTTTTTCTCTTTCGATTCAAACATTTTTCCCCCTCATAAATTCCAAAACTTCTTCTTCACCTGGGAAAAATCCTCTACCTTCTTTAATTTTCAAAGCAGCATACGCATTAGAAAATTTAACTGAAAAATCTGTATCATTCGTTTTTGAGAAAGCATGCACAAAAGCTGCCGTAAAGGAATCCCCAGCACCAGTTGTATCGAGTACCCTAACTTTGTAGGCTTTGAATACTCTTAGCTTATCAAAGAAAATAGCTGACCCCATCTTACCCATTGTAACTATCACGTTTTTACCAGAAATCTTCTTCAATCTCTTACAGGCTGTTATTGGATTATTAGTTCTCGTTAGTTTCATTGCTTCCTTTTTGTTCATGATAATAAAGTCGGATTTTCTCATAAATTCAATTAAAGGTTTTCTTTGATAATCTACCATCGATATACTTGGATTGCAGACTACCTTAATATTATTCCTTATTGCAACATCTATTGCTCTTCTTATAAATCTCACATTTTCGTCGCTTGTCATGCTGGTAAAGACAAACCATCTACACCTTTTTAAAACTTCCTCATCCAGATCATTTTCTGACAAGAGATTGTTCACACCTCTGTAGGTTAAAATTGTTTTTTCCCCACCATAAATAAAAACTAGGGAAAAGCCGCTCATAGAGTTTTCTTTCTTTATATTTCTTGTTGATATTCCACTCTTTTTCATCTCAGACAAAATCATCTCACCATAAGTATCATTTCCAACTTTTCCAAAAAACTCTACTCTATTTCCAAGAAGAGAAAGAACCTTTGCCACATTAAAACCTGAACCCCCAACATCAAGAGAAATTTTTTCAACCTGAACCTTATAGTCGAAAGGAAAAGCGAGCATATCATTAATCAATTTGAATTTTTTCGAAGGGTAGATTGTTATGTCAATTACAAGAGAGCCAGTTACACAAACTTTCATTATCTTTATTTTTTCTCAGCAAATAAATTGGTTCTCTCAGCCAATATAAGTCTAGCCTTAAAATCTGATAATATTCCCATCAAATTTGCAAAAGCTTCCTCCGGTCTACCGAAGCTGCTGAAATACTTATGAACGTCACCGTCTGACCACCACTTATCACAAATATAATAATAATGATCGCTTTGTTGTAACAACCTCCATATTTTGATTAAATCTTTATCATTACTTCTCTTTACAATCTTCTCCAAGTTTTTAACTTCTTCAAAGGCTATTTGTTGCATTCTATTCCCCAACCAAGCAGAAACATCTCTTTCCATATCTGCCCAGGAAACTGTTGAAAATTCGAAAACATCAATTTCTCCAACAGGTTGATACTTCTCTATCACTTCGCTTGCCTTTAGAAACTCGAGATTATCAAACCTTAGAACCATATAAGGTAGAGCCTTTAAAAACCAAAATATTCCACTTTCCTCTGGCTGATGTTCACCAAAAGTTTCATAGTCCATATAAATGTTTATTACTTGACCTGGAGTGGCGTTTAACCAAGCTGCATATTTTTCAGCTGTTAACGGCCACTGGTCCCAATCTCTAGCAGAAAACCTGTAACCAATATCATCGCTAAGTCTATAATTCCTTAAAAGAACTCTTATTCTTTTGTCTGGTGTGGGATCATCAGGATAGCAGTACTTCCTAACATAAATATAATTTGGATTTCTCCACTGTAGAATCCTTTCTGTCCCTTCTGTAAATATTGCTTTAAAGCCTAAGTTCTCAACAATTTTAGCAATTCTATTATTGTAAATCATTTCAGTATTTACAAAAACCTTAGGTTCAACACCAAAGTAATCCCTCAACATCTGCCTATGCATTTCCACTTGTTCTATGAATTCTTGTTCACAATCATACAGACTTGCTAGTGAATGGAAGTAAGTTTCTCCATAAAATTCAACTTCTTTTTTTTCTGCAAGTTGTTTAAAAGTAGACAACACATCCTTATTAAATTTCTCAGCAGATTCTACAAACACTCCAGTTATACTAAAACCAACCTTAAACTTTTTTTTCTCACGTTTTAAATTGTCCAATATCTCCAACAAAATTCTGTTTGTTGGCAAATAACATTTGTTCGCTACTCTATCAAAAATCCACTTATTTAATCCATTGTTAAAGTATGCTTCATACAACTTTTCATCCTCTATAAATCCATTTGACTGAAAGTGAGCTATTCTTATCGGTTGATGAACTTCAAAAGATAGGGTAATAGATGGCATAAACTATTTTAATTTCTTTGATATAAAAAACTAAGGAATTAATATTCCCAGTAAAGGATTTGCCTTATCTCAAACCCGAAAAATGCAAGTAGTAGTGCCTTAAAAAACTTACCAACAAATGTTGCCAATATGAATTTTTTAATCTCGTATCTACCTATACCAGCGGAAATTCCAACAAAATCAAATGGTAATGGGAGGAAAGCTGCCAAGACTATTGCTAAAAACCCGTATTTCTTGAAAAACTTTTCAAACTTTCTTATTGTCTTTTTATACTTCTTTTCCATTAACTTGTTTCCACCAAGTCCTATGAAGTAACTAGTTAATTCCCCCATTGCCATTCCTAATCCTGAGAAAAATGCAACAAGAAGTGGATTCATACCATATACAGAGGAAACGACTATAATTAAGTAGAGGGGAGCTGGTAAAAATATTGTAGAAGTAGATATTAAACTTACTAAAAATATGCCGAAATATCCAAAACTTTTCAACGAGAAAGAAATTAGAGATTCTATCATGTTTTATCCTATGTATCTCTCACTTTCTCCTTTCTTGGCTGGAACTACAACAGGGAATGGAAGAGGCGAAGGAAATCTTATCTCATCTGCCAAAATTATGGCCAATGTTAAACATCTTTTGAATAAAAAGTTCTTCACTTCTAAATCTACACTTTCTGGAAGTTTCTTCTCTTTTTTCCACAATTTTAGGACATCTTTCATATTCTTACCTTCATAGAGCAGCTTGCCACTCATCTCAATCTTACCAAAATTTTCTCTATATTCAACAGCGAATTCAAACCCTATCTCTAAGACCTTTTGTTTATTCAGAACTTCTATTTCCTTCTCTTCAACTGAAACTATTTTAACTGAAGATGAGATATCTACTTTTCCCGAAACCTCTCTAATTCTATTCGCTTCTATTTTTGTGAAATTATAGCCAATTATCATTCCATTCATTATTTTTCAATTATTTAAGTGTGTTTATTCTATTTTTCTGATGAGGGAAATAATATTACTCTCGCTGTTTTTTCTCGCGGTTTCACTTTTCTCAATATACTTAGGTGGATTAACTAAAGTGGCCATAGAAAAAGGTGAAATTGAACCAGTTTTTGAGAACCCCTCAGACTACACCAATTCTCTCTTTATGTTTTTACTCATTCTCATTGGAACTATAATCGTGTTTTTGTTTGTAAAAGTAAAGCTTGAATTTATGAAAGTTGTAGAGAATATCGCTCTTTTCTTGTTAATCTCTACCACATTTTCCTACTTTCTACCATCCTTCACACCATTCATTTTATCATTCCTACTGATACTTTTATCCGAGATTAAACCTTCTTTTATTCTGAAGAATTTTTGTATCTTCCTTGCTATACCATCAGCTTCTGCTATCATAGGTGCCTCACTCGACTATAAGGTGCTCTTTCTCTTTTTCCTTATTTTATCAATTTACGATATTGTTTCTGTCTTCCTAACAAAACACATGGTATATTTTGCAGAAAAAATGCTCAATAGACCAACTGCATTCATTTCAGTATTTCCCTCTGGGAAAATAAGAAAAATAAAATTTACCAAAGGTTTTAGGAAAGTAAGAGTAGTTGCTTTGGGTACTGGAGACTATTTCATGTCATCATCAATTTGTGTCTCTTTATTACAATTGGGAATAAAACCTGCTATCATAACCTCACTTGTTAATACGCTAACAATTTTTCTATTGTTCTATTTAATTCAAAAAAGAGAGGTTTCAAGACCATTACCAGCCATACCATTTTTATTTCTTTCATCAATAGTCAGTTTTTTGGTATCAATTTATCTCTAGTGATAACTTTTTAAGGTTAACGACAAAAGTTTAATTAATGATGATACTACACAATGCCTTACTTGATAAGCTGTTTGAAGCATTTGGAAGTAAAGAAAACAAAAAAAGAATAGAAAGAATAAAAAGAAGGGCTTCCGAATCTTTGTGCTTACCGACAATTTTACTCTTTGGGCTACTAATAAAAGTTCTAACATCATTCATCGGATGGATTAGAGCAATACTAATTTCTTGGGGGGTTATCGATGGTATTGTCTCCAACTACATTTACAAAGAAGAGAAATTTTTCCCGTACCAATTTTTGAGATACGGGAGAATAATAGCAAATTTCAGTGGAATAGTCTCACCAGTAATCCCCATCGTCTGGAATATTTCAGATGGAATCTATAGCATGATATTATACCAAAGAGCGCATGCAGTAGAGAACATTCCGCGATTGGGAAGAGTTTTGAATGGTGCATTATTTATTGCCTTTGCATAGAAACAATCAAAGTTTGGTTGATTTTTAATTTAGTAATTTATAAAACTTCGAAGGAAAGAAATAAATTATATCATAGCCCCGTCGTCTAGCGGCCAAGGATACCGGGCTTTGGTCTATTTAAACCAAAGCTTTGACAAAAGATGATAGGAAGAAACCCGGGGACGGCGGTTCGAATCCGCCCGGGGCTATTCACAGTACAAAAATCCTATGTCTTTCATCCTTGTTTTGAATCTCTTCTAAAATTCTTTTTACTATCATTTTTTTGGGATCTGGCAACATTTCTACCCTTTTCTTTATGTCTTCAAAAGACTCGAATGGCTTCTTTTTTCTTTCTTGTAATATGTTAAACAAATGCTTCTTTCCTAATCCTGGCAAGAGTTCTAAAGAGTGCATTCTTGGAGAAAGAGGACCTGCCCTGTTGAAAAAAGTTACAAACTTGTTTTCATTTTTTGTCACAATATCCGTAACTACTTCCTCCAATATATTTTTCGCTAAACTTGTCAAATCTTCATACCTTATTCTTCTCTTTATATATTCTACAACATCTCTCTTCCCAGAGCCAATATAAAGTCTATCCTTTGGTTTTACTTGTACATTTCTTCTCACAACAACTTCAAGTAAAGAAAAATAGTTTTCTCCAATTCCTTGGACAGTCGGCTCTGGTCTCTTATCTGTAGCTTTTCCCATCGGAAGAAAATCTAGAGCTATTATATATTCTTCCTTGACCAAATACATCACCTTATAAAAACTTCTTAACAGTTTCTAAGATTGCATTTAATTCAGACTCATCAAAGAGTGTATAATCTTTGTAAATTATCGTCCTTAACTCGTCCTTGTTTGTAGGAAGAAAATTACAAATTTGAATAACTAAGTCTTCCTTTAGCTTTTGAATCTTAGAAAGTTCTTCCTTCAATTTTTGTGCATCCTTTACATTCAACTTTGTAAATTTGGACAGATGCTCTAATGCGTTGTTCTGCTCATATCCTAAGTTCTTCGACTTTTTACTCTTTTTTTCCATTATCTCCTTGGCTTCTGCAAATGTTATTGGCTCTTCTTTTATTATCTCCATAGACCTCTCCAAAGTTTATTTAATTTTCTATTTTAAAAGTGGGTTTTAGATGCTCTGGCCTAGAAATCACTTTCTTTATCTTCCTTCCAACTTTAACCTTCACAACATAAGCTCTTCCTCTCTTCTCTATTATCTCTCCAACCATTCCTTTAAACCTAGAGAAAGGCATCCCTTTAAAACTTGTAGGCTCTTGTTCTATAATAACCTTCTCCCCAATTTCGAACTTTTGGATGAACTTTGTAATCTTAGGCCTATATCTAGCCTCTCTAGCTAATTTCTTCCTTGTTTTCACTCTAAAACCTTGTGATTTTTTCACCATTCTATCACTTTTGAGTTAATACTAATAAATCCTTTTTCAACTGATCATAAGCGGATGGTTGAAGGAATCTAACTATTTCTAGGGCAAATTCGATGGCAGTTCCAGGACCTTGAGATGTTATAACATTTTTATCCACAACTACTCTTTCGTCCACATAATTTTTTAACTTATCTCTTAAAGTTGGATAGCATGTAGCCTTTTTCCCTTCTAGAATTCCAAGTTTTTCCAATATAAGAGGGGATGCACAAATAGCCGCTACTAACTTTCCTTTACTGTTTAAAATCTTAACGAAGTTAACAACAAATTGATTATTTTCTAGATTCTTATATCCAGGGTTTCCTCCTGGTAGAACAATACCATCATAATCATCTGGTTTAACATCAGTTATTATCTTATCACAAAGAATTTTTACGCCATTTCTTCCTGCAACAATCTCGTCTTCTATACCAACTACATCAAGTTTTATATTCGCTCTTCTGAGAATATCTATAACAGCTACAGCCTCAATTTCTTCGAAACCTTCAGCCAAGGGAACAATCAACCTCATTCACTCACCCCTATGAATCTTGATTACATCCAATAAAATCTTTTTTGGAATGTTATTTAAAATTTCACTAATATTAGGTTTGGTTCTACCATTATCCCCAGTTATAAGCTCCTTTATATATAAACCTGCAGAAGCTCTTATTGTTAATTCTAAGGTTTTTTTATTTACCAGTTTATAGGATATCCTTATAACCCTTCTTTTCCTCTCCTTGTCAACTCTCCTGACCAAAACCCTAGTTGGAGTCTTTTGAAATATTATCGCTCCATTTAACTGTTTTAGTTCTTTCAATTTTTTCTTATCTATCTCTTTCTTAAAAACCACTATGGCCCTATATGTTTTTTCAGACCTCTCCGTCTTCAATTTTCTTATGAGTTGCTTCCCATCCTCGATTAGCCTCAAATTCCTCACTTTAACCTTCTTTGACTTGTTTATTTTAATTCCAATATCTCTCAAATCAATGTTCCTTATTTTTGGTTTAACTATTTCTATAACAAATGGTCTCCATGCTAAACATCTAACATCTACATCTTCTCTACCTTCTGCATGAATCCTACTCCTTTTTCCTTTTGTTGCTTTCAACAAAGGTTTCTCTATTATCATTTGGATAGAAGTAGGATACAATAAGCCACTTCCTTTACATTTCTCACATCCTTTTCCCTTACAATTTGGGCAATACCATGTTGCTTGTGGTATATTTCTTGAAAGTTTTTGATATTCACCATAGACAAAAAGGCTTTTTACTTGCAAGCTTATCGTGTTTTTTTCCAAATCAATTAAAACCGTTATATGTGGATTTTCTCTATCAGCTCTCTTACTCAATTCTTTCTCCACAATTTTGCCTACCTCTCTATTGAAAGTGGACTTCAATGATTCATAAAATTCTGCGCCAATCTCTTCTATCATCTCTTCCTCTTTTTGTAGAAGATCCGAAGATAGTTTTGTTCCAACGATAAATTTCTCAAATTCATAATCCTTAAGTTTTTCTATCACCCTTTCGGCTACTTTTTCAATCCTCTCAAATAAATCATTGCAAAAATAGCAAGGTTTTTTTGATAATTCAACCTTTCTGTTCCTTAAATGTATTCCATAAAAGTTGCTTAGGTCAACATCTAAATTTTCTCCAGAATCAAAAATCATGGCCAAGGTTTGTCTTATCGATTGTCCCCTCTCTTTATTGGATTTACCAGTTAGCAAATTTCCAAAAGCTCTTCCAAGACAGTAATCACAAACATAGCCTTTTTTCATTAATCTTACAGCATTCTCCACTACCTTCATAATCCTCTCCTATCCATTTCATAATTAACTATTGCTATTACCTGAGAGGTTAAGTACTCTATTTCTCCGAGAGATACCATTTTAATTTTGTTTCTAGAAAGAAAGTCTTCTTCTTTTTTTGGAATGCCCTTATTATCTCCTAAGATAAAAACAGAATCACTCTTCATCTTAACATTTCTTATGTCCTCCCCATTTTTATATAAGTAAAATATGTTGGAGCTTCCATACTCCTCAATTTTTTCTTTTATCAACCTTTCAAAACTTTTTTTCTCTATGTATATTCCTGGTTCAGAATTTTTCCTTCCAACTGAAAAATTCTTTATTGCAATATTTATGTGTGAAGCAACGTTTCTTTCGTCTGGAGAAACATTTTTTAGTTCATTTGTATAAAAAGTTACTGTTAATGGAGGAGAAGGAGGCCCGTTTAAAACTACATGAAATTTTACATCTTTCCTTAATGAATAAGATAGGAAAATAGCAGTAGAAATGCATCTTGCTATCAGATCCATTCTTCCAGCATTTGGCAAATCATTTAGCTTAAATTCTCTTGTAACTCCTCTAGAAAAAAGTATGAATTCCCTCATAATCTCAATCCAAATTGTCTCATTAGTTGCTCAAAATGACCTCTCTTCAATCCTTTAATTCCTCCCATACTCTTCATAAGTTTTTTCATTTTGAAATATTGATCTAGCAGCTCTCTAACTTCTTCTTCTTTCGTTCCACTACCTTTAGCAATTCTCCTTATCCTACTTTCATTTATTATTTCAGGATTTTTTCTCTCTTCTGGAGTCATTGATTGCATCATGTATTTCCACTTTTTCATTTTCTCCTCTTGCTGCTTTAGTAAATCTTTAGGCAAGCTTAAACCTGGGATCATCGATATTATGTTTGAAAGCGGTCCCATACTTCTTATTGATTCAATTTGCTCGATAAAATCTTCCAATGTAAATTCTCCTTCAACAATTTTTTCAACTTTTTCAGGCTTAACCACTTCTCTTGCTTTCTCTAGTAAAGTTTCTAAATCTCCAAGTCCAAGCATCCTAGAAACAAATCTTTTTGGATCGTATTTCTCAAAGGCATCAAACTTCTCTCCAACACCAATAAACTTAACTTTAGCGCCAGTCACACTACAAGCAGCTATAGCAGCACCTCCTTTAGCTGAAGAATCCATCTTAGTTATTATTATGCCAGTAATCCCAACAAGCTTATTGAACTCTTCAGCTTGTTTTTTTGCTACCTTTCCTATATCAGCTGGTAATACTAGCAAAACTTCATCAGGTTTTATTATTTCTCCAAGCTTTTTTAGTTCATTAGCTAATTCTTCATCTAAAGCATCTCTTCCTGCAGTATCGTAAATGATATAATCATAATCCTTAAACTTCTCCAAACTTTCTCTTGCAACTTCAAAAGCATCTTTTCCAATCAAAAATTTCACGTTAACTTTTTCAGCATTCTGTTTTAATTGCTCTGGTGCAGCTGGTCTATGATAATCTAAGCAAACCAATGCAACCTTTCCTCTTTTCTTCAAATAATACGCAAGTTTTCCAGTAGTTGTTGTTTTGCCACTCCCAAAAAGACCAACCAACATTATCTTTTTTCCTTTAACATCTGTCGCCTCTTTCCCAAGAACAGAAACCAATTCATCATAAACAACTTTTATCAAATGTTCTTTCAGCGTCAGCCCTTCTGGAACCTTCTCTTTCAAAACTTTTTTCCTAACAGTTTCGATAAAGTTGTTCGTTATATCTACATCAACATCTGACTGAAGGAAAATAATTTTCAATTCCTTAAGAAATTCCTCTACGCTTTTTTCATCAATAGCACTTTTACCAATTATCTTCCTTATTGCGTTTTTTAATCCTTCTGAAAATGCCTCTAACATAAATCAACTTATTATTTTAACAATTTATTCGATTTAGAAGCTTAACAAATTGTTTAAAAACTCCTCTTTATCAAAATATTTTATATCTTCATATTTCTGACCATCACAAACAAAAAGTATGGGTTTTTTTAGCAAGTATGAAACTGAAAGTATTGCACCACCCTTTTCATTAACATCGAGTTTCGTAAAAATTAAAGCATCGACTCCAACTTCATTAAAAAACTTTGCCTGATTAACAGCATCGTTTCCAGTTAAACTATCTATAACCAAAACTTTCAAATCTGGCTTATTAACTCTAACTATTTTTTTCAATTCTTCCATAAGGTTTTCATTTGTGTAACTTCTTCCAGCAGTATCAGCAAGGACAACATCTATTTTTCTAGCTTCAGTGTATTTCTTTGCATCAAAAATTACTGCAGCAGGATCTGCTCCATATTTCTGTTTTATAACAGGAATTCCAATTCTCTTTGCATGCTCCTCTAATTGCTCAATAGAAGCTGCTCTAAATGTATCTCCAGCTGCTAAAACACAACTAAAACCTTTGTCCATCAAAAATTTTGCAACCTTGGCAATAGTTGTTGTTTTTCCTGAGCCATTAAATCCAAAAAAAACAATAAGATAAGGCTTTTTCTTTTTTATTTCTTCTTCTAAACCAATTTTTGGTAAATCTAAAATTTCTTCCAAACTCTTTCTTATAGCTTCAATCACCACTTCTTTCTCTTTACCCCTTTTCACCTCTCTACCTTCTAATTCTTTTATCAAGTCTTCTTTTATCTTGGTTGCAACTTCGTAGGCAACATCAGCCTCTAATAAATCTATTTCAAGATCAGCTAACAAAGGCTCAATATCTTCCCTCGTTAACTTCTTTTCTAAAACTTTTTTTACAACCTTTTCTTTCAACTTTAAAAACAAACTTCTATCCTTTCTAATTTCCTTTACCTCTTCCTCAATTTCTGGTATTTTTTCCTCTATTCTCTCTTCAATTATTAACTCTGGTTTTTCCAAAATCTTCTCTTTCTCTTCCTCTATTTCCATTTGTTTTCCTACTATTTTCTCTGTAATCTCCTTAAATTTTTTCTTCAAAAAATCAAACATTTACCTTCTCACCCTTCTTATAATATCTGCAAGCCTTTCTTGTTGCGAAACAATGTTTGATATTTCTTCATCTATTTCACTTGTAGCTTTTCTCAAAATATCAATTCTTTTATTCAATATTTCAGTAGCTTTCTTTTTATCAAGCTCTAACAAAACTCCAGCACCAATGTTGACCAAAAATTTTTCTTCTGTTATTTTTCCCTTACAATATACACCACTACCAATTGAAAATAAAGAGTCTGCATTTTCTTTGAGCTCTTCCAAAGATGAAACGGTATCGCTCATCTCTTCAATCTTTTCCAAAATTTCTTCTCTTTCTTTCAGTAGGGCCTCTAACCTTGTCTGCAAGTGAGAATACCGAATTATTGCCTCTCTTTCTTTCTCTTCCATACGATATTTATTTGAACCTAACTATTTACTTTTGATCCTAAACATCTATTCCAAATTCTTCTTTTGCTACTTTTTTCAAAATTTTTATTAACTCAGCTATTTGAGATTTTTTAATAGCTACTGCACCAACACTTTTAAATTTGCTTTCTGTTCTTATTAGATTGTCGTGTTTTGTTTGGTTAATTCTCACAAAAGGTTCCTCTCCTCTGTACCTTGGTTGTTTGAAAACATCTACCCAAAGAAATTCTATGGGAGAAACTTGTAGTTTTGCTACAAACTTGCTTGGTCCAACAGAATAGAAAACTTTTGCGGGCCCTTTTTCATCATAGTCAATTTTCTTTTCAAGAAGCATTTTTTCACAAAGTTTTGTCACTGTATGCCTATTCAAATTCAAAGCTTTTGCTATTTCCGCTATTGTCATCCCTCTATCACTTTTTTCCAAGAGCTCATATATTCTCCTTGCATTTTCAGTGTCGTATTCAACTTCCTTTGAAGTTTTTACTTGCTCTGTCATAAAGGTTATTTATTTAAGTATATAAATTTTTGCTTTTACAACAATCAAGCTTATAAAGCTAAGGACGAAAACTTTATTGGTTGGCGGCCAGATCGGGAGGGAAACACCCGGTCTCGTTCCGATCCCGGAAGTTAAGCCTCCCAGAGGTGTGGAAAGTACTGCTCCGCATGGAGCGGGAAATCCACGTCGCCGCCAACCAAATTTCCTTTTGCAAAAGTTTTAATTCTGCGAAGAACTTAAAAATTATAGATGCCCTCGTCGTCTAGTGGCCTAGGATGCAGGCCTGTCACGCCTGAGACCCGGGTTCGAATCCCGGCGGGGGCGAAATTGAATTTTGTTCGTATCATTTTTACATAAAACCAAGAAAGAGAGTTTAGGAAAATTCAACATAAAATTAAAGGGGAAGTTGGATATAATTTCATCAACTGAAAACAAAAATAAAAAAGCAAAAAACCTTTATTGCACTACATATCCTCCATCGCTTACTATAACTTGCCCTGTTATGAAGCTAGATTCGTCAGATGCTAAAAATACTGCTAAATTTGCTATGTCTTCTGGCTTGCCCCATCTTCCGATTGGAATCAGTTTTCTGAAATTCTCATAAGCTTCTTTCCCCAAAGCCGAAGTTCCTGGAGTTTCTATTGGGCCAGGAGCTATTGCATTCACGTTAATTCCATAGGGAGCTAATTCTAAAGCTAAAGCCCTTGTAAAGCCTGTCATTCCACCTTTGCTAGCACAGTAATGAGTTAATTGTGAGAATCCAACAACAGTCCCTGCAATTGAAGTTATGTTAATTATTTTCCCATATCTTTGCTTTATCATTGTTTCAACAACAGCCTTTGTGCAATTAAAAGTTCCCTTCAAGTTAACGTTAATGACTTTGTCCCAATCAGCTTCTGTCATTTCGACAAAAGGTTTGAATGGAAAAATCCCTGCATTGTTCACTAGAATATCTATCCTCCCAAAAACTTTTAGAGTTTCTTCAGCCATTCTTATTGCATCTTCCATCTTAGAAACATCAACTCTTAATGCTATAGCTTCTCCTCCAATCGCTCTAATCTCCTCGGCAACTTCATTTTCCTTACCGCTAACATCAGTCACTACAACTTTTGCTCCCTCTCTTGCAAAAGCTAATGCAATTTCTTTTCCTATTCCTTGTCCTGCACCAGTTATTATCGCAACTTTATCTTTGAGCTTCATACAATTTTTCCATACGCTTCTATATAAAGTTACAATTTTTTGTAGCACTTTCCATCTTTCCCTATGTAGAATCCTTCTGGACATCTAACACAAATGTTGTTAAAAGTTTGATATCCAGGAGGACACTCAACACAAGTTTTATTATCAGAAGCTAATCCAGTTCCATTTGGGCAAGCATTGACACACTTGTTATTATAAGTAAATGGATATTCTTCTGGACATCTTACGCATATAAATTCCTTGCTTCCAATTCCAGTACCTCCAGGACATTGAGAATAGCATGAACCATTAAAATAAAATGGATATTCTTTCCTACAAGGATTTTTACAATAGTATCTCACTATCGAACTGTTTAGCATGTCTAAGCAATCTTCAACTATTTTTCCAATCCTATATGTAGTATCAAAAGGTATCCATATTCCGTCATCAGCTTCAAAATATTGAAACTCCTTTTCGTTTGAGTAAAACGAAAGCTCATTTATTATTTCTTCAACATTTTTCGTTGGGAAGAAAACTTCACTCCAAGCATGTTTGCAATCTTCAACATATCTTATTCTAACAACGCTTCCTATTGATGCACTCATAGAAGCAAAAAGTATTGCTTGATCATCACACTTCCCAGCTTTCAACTCTAAGGTTTTTGTTGGAGGCATAGCTTCTGAATAACTTCCTGGCAAGTATCTTATGTTTTCTTTTACCCATTTGTAGATCTGAAAATTGTACATAAGGTAGGGAAAGACAGAAGCTCCATAATTTGGCAATAGAGAAATTGTGAAAGCTTTCAAGCTTTCAGAGTCTATTTTGTCCTCACAATCATAGTTTACAAAAGCCTCGACAAGCTTATCATACATATAGCTGACATTTGGTTGGTAATAAACACATTTTCCACTTCTATTCTCATAACATTCCAAATAACCTATTTCACATTTTTGATAGCAAGTTCCTTTACACAATATTGGATAATTTTTGGGACAGCTTTCAGATTTGGCAGAAATTAATGTTGCTTCAGCCTTCTTCAAAATCTCATTTTCCATCTTAAGCTCTAAAATTGGAGAAAACTCTTTTACAGTTAGGTTGAATTGATATTCTTCTCGATAGAGAAAAATGCTGATTAAGTTTTGAAATAACAAGATTAAAGTCAGCAATATTAGAGAAATTAAAGTTACCTGGATAAGCGTTTTATTTTTCATTTCTACCCCTTCACGATTAATCTAAACTCTTTCGCTTTATCCAAAGCCTTTCTATACTCTTCTCTTGTTATCCTTCTGTTTATCTTTTCATTTTCTAGTGCCTTAAAGCAAGGATAATACTGATCCATTACATTCACTATACAGTTTCTTCCCAGATTTTTTGAAATCCATTCTAAGATTGGGAAAGTGCAACATTCAACATGATTCGGTAAAACCAAATGCCTAACAACAACTTCAGCTTGCTTGTTAGCAATCAAGTGATTTCTCGTTACAACATTCCAATAATTTTTCACTTTTGTCAATTCTTCTGAACATTTTCCTGGACCAAATTTGAAATCAGTCAAATAAACATCAACGAATCCTTCTAAAAGCTTCATAGAAATTTCGCTCATATACATGTTGCTATTCCAGACAATCGGAACATTTTCATTAACGTATTCAAAAATTTCAAAAATTTTGTGTAAATATGGTGTTGGCTCTCCTCCTACCAAATTTACATTTCTACATCCTTCCCTTCTCCTTCTCTCTATAATTTTTGCTAGAATTTTCGGCTCCATCAATTCTCCTTTTTCTAAGCGATAGCTGATAGTATAGTTTTGACAGAAAATGCATTGCATGTTGCAAGACCAGAAGAAAATTGTGTGAGAAGGAGTGATGAAACTCTCTTCTCCCATGTGAATGAATTCAGAGGAAATTATAATTTCGTTTCCAACTCTACAAAAACCTTTTTGGTCCTTAGTTCTATCAACTTTACACTTCAATTCACAAAATTGACATTCTTTCAAAATTTCGCTTGCTATGATTTTTTTGAGCGTTAGAAGATTGGTCTTATAAAATTTTAACTTTTTACTTTCATTCTCTTTGAAATCTTTAATCAAATCATCATGTAGACTCAAAAGCTCATTTAAATTAGCATCTTTTGGTATTTCTACTTCGAAACTTCTCAAGAGAAAAAAATTTGCAAAAGTTTTATTATTAACAATCTCAATGTATCTTTCCAAGACTCCTTTTACTTCTTCATCCTCTAAAACATGAAGTGAATCCGGTCTAATTCGAAGTAAATCAAAATAATTTATATTTT
>Ga0071330_1070839_pt1 | contig 29004 bp, 18 predicted proteins | sample GBScel77sediment_FD_63802 | JGI IMG/M metagenome (GOLD analysis project Ga0071330, IMG submission 63802) | Hot spring sediment microbial communities from Great Boiling Spring, Nevada - Cellulolytic enrichment Sediment 77C v2 (version 2) | ecosystem: Environmental > Aquatic > Thermal springs >...
TGGCTCGGCTGAATCTGGTGTTTCGTTTCCATTCACGTCCATGAAGGCTGCGATGTAATACCTACCCTGAGAAATCTCGATCTCGTAGGATGAGTCGGATGTTTTGCTGCAAATCACTGGTTGTGAGTTGAAATCCTTGAGGGCGCACAAGTAAATTTCGCCCTGCTGATTTCCTACATAGCTTACAAAGCCGCTGACGCTGAACTGCTGCAAAACGACTTTAGCCAACGGGAGCCAGTCGGTGTTGTTTTCATCTATGGCAAAAGGTTGATCGCATATTCCATCCTTATCCGCATCGCCGCATTTATCGCTGAAGCCATTGCCGTCTGGGCTGCTCCAGTAGTTTCCTCCCAAGTAATTTCCGTCGACGATGTTCTTTCCTTCAGTTTTGGTTATGTTCCATGTGTTTGGCTGGCTATCATAAATCGTTACGTTGTTCATGTTGCTGAAGTAGTTGTTGTAGATTAGATTGTTGCTCGAATTGGTGAGAAGGATTCCAGCATCGTTGTTGCTAATAGTTGAATTTACTATGCTGTTGTTGTTCGAAGAGTAGAGACGGATTCCATCCTGATTGTTGCTAAGAGTTGAATTGGTTATGCTGTTGTTGCTCGAATAGTCGATATAGATTCCAGACACTTTGTTATCGCTTATGATTGAGCTTGCTATAGTGTTGTTGCTCGAATTGTCGAGGACGACTCCATAATATTTGCTGTTGCTGAAAGTTGATTTTGCTATGCTGTTATTGTTCGAATAGGTGAGAAGGATTCCTCCCTCATTGTTGCTGGCCATAATGTCTGTTATTGTGTTGTTGTTCGAAAGATCGAGGAGGATTCCAGCCCAGTTATTGCTAGCAGTTACGTTATTTATCGTGTTGTTGTTCGAAAGACGGAGAAGAATTCCAGCCCAGTTGCTGCTTGCAGTTAAGTTTTCGATCTTGATTAATTCGGACTCCCAGAGCTCTGTTCCAACAGTTGCATTGCTGAGATCCAGGTCTTTTACTGTGATGTTACTGCATCTAACCAGTATTACCTGTCCTGCGTTGTTAATTTCCTGATTCTGAACATTTTCAAGGTAAACAAGCGGTTTTCCATTTACAGTTGTGTTCTCAACGGTGTTATCGTATGAGTCAAATACAAAAAGTCCGTTGTTCTGCAGTTGGCTGTCTCTTATCGTGTTGTTGCTTGAATAGCCGAGATGGATTCCAGCATCGTTTTCACTGATTGTCGAGTTCGCTATGACGTTGTTGTTCGAATCCCAGAGATAGATTCCAGCCCAGTTATTGCTAGCAGTTACATTATTTATTGTGTTGTTGTTCGAATAGTCGAGATAGATTCCAGCCCAGTAGTTGCTAACATTAACGTCTTCGATCGTTACATTCTTTGCATAGCTTAGTAAGATCCCAGTTCCCCAACCATCGCCTGTTATGCTGTAACCATTCCCTTCTAAAACGACATCACTTGCAAAGATTCCTATGCAGTAGTATTTGTCTTCTTGGACACCCTCAATGTTGCTGGCTAATACGTATTTGCCCGGGAACGTTATATCTGTGCACGAATGGATTATTTCCATGCTCTTGGGAACAACGAAGCCAAAGACCGCATGAACCGTTGAGCCATCGACCGTGTAGTTTGTCTTTATCTCACCACTGCAGAAAGCTCCTGAAATTTCAGGCAGATCTATTCCGACTTCCAAGGCTTCACTGCTCTCAGCATTTATCGTCATCTCGGTTCTGTTAAGCCATAAGCTACTGCTGTAATCATTTCCAGAGCAGTTAAGTCTTCCCTGCAGGGATATTGAAATTACATCGCTTCCAAGGTTTCTGAAAGAGATCGTGAAGTTCTTTCTATCTTCAACAATTCCGAGGCTGTAAACAGCTGGCTGTGCTATCAACGATGTGTTAAGGGCTGATATCACGTTTATCCTTCCGGCCCCCTGCGTGAAGACGTCGTAACCGAGATCTATTGCTGTGCTCGCGATCGCATCTTTCATCGTTTCTGGATCAAAGTTTTTCGCCTGCTTCAGTATCGCAGCAAGTCCCGAAACATGCGGAGTTGCCATGGAAGTTCCGCTCATCGCTATACTTCCGCCCAGATGACTTGCAGCAACTATACCCACACCCGGAGCAAGAACTTCTGGCTTCACCCTGTGATCAAGCGTTGGCCCCCTTGAGCTAAACCATGCTATTTCATCCTGTTTGTCGCTTGCTCCAACTGTTATGACTTTTCTTGCAGCTCCGGGAGATGAAATTGTGTAATATTTTCCGTCATTTCCTGCCGCGGCGACTATCATCACTCCCTTATCAACGGCAGCATCGCATGCGAGCGACAGCGGATCGCTTCCATCAGTAGGAGCTTCGCCGAGGCTCATGCTTATTATGTCAGCACTTTGGTTTACGGCCTCCTCAACTCCAGCGATTATCCAGCTTGTGTGTCCCCATCCAGATTGGTTCAGAACCTTTATGTTCATGAGCAAAGCTCCTGGAGCAACTCCCGGAGCTCCTGATTCAAGACCGGTTCCAGCAGCTATGCTCGCAACATGTGTTCCGTGTCCATTCAAGTCATTCGGACTTCCATCGTCTGTGAAATCTACCTGATATATTATCTTAGAATTTCCGTTAGGGAAAAAGAAGTCCCCATGGCTCGCGTTTATCCCTGTATCTAGGATCGCTATCCTGACTCCAGAACCGTTGCAGCCGAGTTCCCATGCCTTGGTTGCGTTTATCAGCGGAACACTATCGCTTAAGAGTGCCCTAACTTTGTAATCCAGCCAGATCTTTTCCACTGCATCGCTTTCCAGCAGTTTGTAAAACTCCTCTCCCGGAGAAATTCTCACCGCATAGGCAGGGATTATGCTGAACTCCCTCACAATTTTCGTCTTTCCGATTGCTTTCGCAGCTTCTCCGCGTTTTTCGGGCTTAAAAATGACTATAAGCGGATACTCGCGCATCCCCGCATAGCCCTCCTTTACAAGGTATTCGACGTTGAAGATGTTTCTATCGACCTTTTGCAGATCTAACCCCCTGGGAATTGCATGCTTTCCCGCAACCTCTATTCCCTCCGGAACCGAAAGAACTCTGACGCTCCCATCTCCTGTTACTCCAGCCAGAACACCATGGCCGGTTATGAGCCTAACGAAAAGCTTCTCTTTCACTTCAGGCTCTGAAGCTGCACCGGCTTTTTCCGATTTCTGCAAATTTTCCTGTTTCTCTATTTCGTATATTTTTTCGCCGTAATTTTCCAACGGATTTAGAGCATATCCCTCCTCCAGGATTGAAATCCGATGCTTTTCAGAGAACAGAGGCTTTAGAAGCTTCTCAAAGTCATTGTTTTCGTAACCCGCTGCAGTTGTCTGCAAGCAGAGAAATGCCAATATAAGCATTCCAGCTTGCAAACCCCTCATCTTCACACCTCCAGCGAAACAGACAACATTAAAAATAAAATTAATGTATTTGAGGATTTCGGAACTGCAGATCGAATTTAAAAGGCTAGTATTCAAGCCATTTCCTTATCACATTTATTAAATCGGCTTTTTTCAGTTTATAACTGAAAAACTCGCCCTTTGGGGGCAATGGGGTTTTGCAAGGATAAAGACTGACAACCTTCACCAAAGCTCCGCTCATGAGCTTGAAAACCTTTAAATATTAATTAAATTTTTAATTTTTTTCATATGGAGGGATAGCTATGAGAAAAATTTCTGCCGCTCTGGCCATTTTAGTGTTTTTGCTCTGCCTGCAGACGGCGAATGCAGCGATTTCAACACCAAATAAAGCCTTGTTTATCTCCCAAAAAGCAGCCGATTACGTTATATCAAAAGCTGTGATAGAAGGTGACGGTCTAAAATGGCCACTGCAATCCTACTATCTTCACTACAATCCAATCTTTCAGAACGGGGCGGCTGGGGTTGGTTATTTTCTGCTAACTCTTCACAGGGTAACTGGTAACTCAACTTATCTTCAGTATTCAGAGAAAGCTGCTAGATGGATTATTTCACAAACTGAAGAGCGTGATGGGGGTCTAACTTGGTCTCATTATGACGATGAAAAACCAAGAGAATTCACTAATGGCTGGTACTTAACACCGGAGAAATCTGTTTCGGGGATTGCTAGATTCTTTTTAGAGCTCTACAAAACAACCGGGAAGCTCGAATACTTGAATTACGCTGAAGGGGCTGCCAGATGGATAATAAACGTTGGTCTTGTAAAAACCGAACAAGGTAGCTATGTGGATTACAATCCATACCATCAAGCTGCTTTTGGTGTTTATAGCTATCCACAAAGAGATGTGGGTGTCCTTTTACTAGACTTATATAAAATTACTGGAAATAAAACATATTTGGAAAAAGCGAAGGAGATTGGGGAGTGGATTCTCTGGACGAGTGAATGTGAGAGTGACATTTGTAAGTGGTACGATGACAGAGGCTATGGTAACATTTACGCAATAGAGGGTGTGTCTCCGCTTGTCGATTTCCTCTACAGACTCTATAATGAGACAAATGACGTCACGTATCTAATCACAGCGGAGAAAATGGTAAACTGGGTAGAAACAAGAGGCGTTAAGGTTGACAGTGGTTTGAAGTTCCCCGACTTGAATGGAGGATTCAGCACGAGCATTTTTGGAGACTGGGATAGACTTCTAAGTGTGATGACACCTGCGGACGTTTTTATTTGGTCCTACAAGGTTACCGGAAATCAAAGTAGACTTTCGATAGCCAAGTCTTATGCAGACTGGCTTATATCTATCTCTATAAGGGAGGGGGACGGTCTAAAGGTTCCCAGAGCAGAAGGCATTGCTGAGTACCATGCATGGATTAATGCAAGAGTGTATCGTTTTGTAATAGAACTGTATAGACTAACTGGAGATGCCAGATACTCCGATTATGCTGAAAAACTCCTCAACTGGATTATATACTCTGCTGTAGATAAAAACGGTTTTGTCTGGCCATACTATGATGGCAGAGAATTCCCTACTTTCGAGTATGGCTCAAGCGGCATAGGGTACTACGTTCTTGCTGGATCAGAAGTTGCACCTACACCCTCCCCAACCCCTACTCCTACTCCAACACCAATCACCTCATGCACCGATGTAGATAGCCCAGGTTACTACGTGCTATCGAAGGACATTGAAGGCCTTCAGAACGGCAAAGACTACTGCATCGGCATTTTTGCAAGCAACGTGGTGCTCGATGGAAATGGTTACGGCATAACTGGTCCTGGGTGGGGGAAAGGAGGTATCTATGTTATGAATGCAAACAACGTAATCCTGAAGAATTTGACTGTAACCGAATATTATACAGGAATCTATCTAGATAATTCAGACAACAACGTCATAAGTAACGTTAACGCTAGCAACAACCTTTGTGGAATCTTTCTCTACAAGTCAGACAACAACAGCATAACTAACTCAGCCTTTAACAACAACAACTGGGATGGAATTTATTTCGGCTTTTCGAACAATAATAACGTGGAGAGAGTCACAATGACGAATAATGGCCTGTTCTTAGAGCATTCTTACAACAATAGAGTCATAAATACGATTGTGAACGGAAAAACGCTGGTTTACCTTGAAAATGAAGAAAATCAAGTTGTAGATAACGCAGGCCAAGTCGTAGTTGTTAACTGCAAAAACATAACCATCAGGGGTCTTGAGCTGAACAATGCAACTATTGGAATATTGGTATGGGGGTCTGAATCTATCAAAATTGAAAACGTTACCGCAAAGAACAACAGCTGGGATGGAATCCGTCTCGAATCTTCGAGCAACAGTACGATTACGAACTCAATTGTGAGCAACAATGGAGGTGGGATCATCCTCGGCAATTCTAACAACAACAGGATAATGAACGTTATAGCAAATGGTAACAGGGAGGGAATTAGTTTCGTATATTCGAACAACAACACTATAAAAGGCTTAACAATAAATAACAACAAAGAATATGGTATATTTCTATCTTCTTCGAACAATAATACTATAAAAGACTCAACAATATTAAATAACAGCTGGGTCGGAATCTTTCTTGGCTATTCTAGTGATAACAACCTCATCTACAACAACTACTTCAGCAACGCGCAGAATGCTTGGATCCTATATAGCCTCTCCTCAACATGGAACACAACCAAAGCTGCGGGAAAGAACATCGTCGGCGGAAATTACCTGGGAGGAAATTACTGGAGCAGCCCAGACGGCAATGGCTTCAGCGATACGTACGGTGATGCTGATGCTGACGAGATATGCGATCAGCCTTTTGCAATCGATGATTACAACGTCGACTGGCTCCCGCTCGCAAGGCCTTCAGAAGTGCCAACGCCTGCACCAGCTCCGGGCCACAAAATCCTCTTCGTGGGAAAACTGATCTCGCACAACAAAGATGGAAACCTCTCCGTGGTAAAAGTGGACAGAATCCTGAGCTGTCTTGAAATGGCATCTTATCAGACTGAAATGTCCCGAGATTTTATCGAAGTGAGAGAAGTAGACTGCGGCTGGATGAAAGATATCGAAGGCAGTGAAGTGGAGGTGCGCTATAATAGAAGTTATCAGAATTACCTTACTAAAATAGAGCCGGAAAGTCTGGTCGAAATCTTGGGGAATGTGGTAAAGTCAGACGGTGACATCCACGTGGCTTTAGAGATGCCAAATTTGGACTTCATGATGCGCGGAATGCATTTAATCGCATCCTTAAATAAGTTTATAATCTACAAGGACTTCGACCAGCACACTAGCGATGCTGCTAATATCTTTTTCAAAATAAATGTCTATGGTGCCGACGACAACTCTGATGGAAGAATAGACGAGGAAGGGGAATACATAAGACTTCCTACAGGAAGATTTTCCGAAATACTGGTGAAAGATGACGAGATCGGTAAAGAACTGACTGGACCAACTCTAGCAATCAGTGCTCCGTACTCGGTGCCCATCCGTATCGAGACAGAAGTTCGGGATGAGGATCCATTAAACTGGGATGACCAAGTAGCAATCCTCGAACTCCTTGTTACTGAGGACGAGCTTAGGATGGCTGGGTACAAATTCTGTAAGTGGGTAGGATCCAGAGAAAAGGGCATCGAGGTACAGTTCTGTTTCGAACCACTTCTCCCGACAGACACGGTTTCTTACAGTAGCGTAAGCGAAAGCGGTTTGTACGACCTCGGATTCATCTTCCACGATGTAGACGGTCTGAATGCCTTCAAGAAATTTGGAAACGCAAACATTGAGAAAGTAAGGGTTGCGGTGATAGAGTTCGGATATCCGGATATACATCCGGAGTGGAGCAATCGCGTGGTTGAAGTTTGGAACTGTTCAGGGTTACTCCCTTGTCAGAGAGTTTACCCAAAAGTTGCCAGCGGGATAGAAAGTGTGCACGCTTCGATGGTTTCGGGACTCATAATATCTGAAATTGACGGTAAAAATGCTGCTGGGCTAGCCTGGAATGCGGAGCTGATCATAATTGGTATTGAGAAGAGTCTGGTAAGTACGATAAGTGGGAAGGGTCTGGCAAGTGCGATTAGGCATGCAGTGGATAGTGGTGCAAAGGTTATAACAATGTCCGTTTACACTTCAGGCTTTTATATACTGGATTCCGAAGTGGAATCGAGCATAAAATACGCTGTTGAAAAAAACGTTGTTCTGATCGCCGCTGCCGGTAACGATCACACTTCTTGGCCATGGTATCCAGCAGTTTACGATCCCGTGATAAAGGTTGCGGGTGTAACGAGGTATGGTGTAGAGTTTACAAGTCATGAGTGTTGCAGTTTTGACTCTTACTTCGGATTCGCCTTGGCAAAGGCCCTCTACAGCAACTATGGCAAATTCCACTCGTTCGATGCTGGCATGAAGATGAGGGTGGACTTCTCGGCACCTGCAACCGTCTATACTACCGGTCTAGGAGGGAGTTATTATCCTGAAGTTAGCGGAACATCGTTCTCTGCCCCAATAATAGCCTCAGTCGTTGCATTGATTCAGGGATACGCGAAGGCGAATCACGGCAGATATCTGACGATCGACGAAGTCTACGAGGTTCTTAGGCAGGCCAGCATAGACCTAGGCGATCCCGGATGGGATCCTTACTACGGCTGGGGGCTTGTAAACGTCACAAGGGCCCTGGAGATTGTCTCGTCTGGAATCCCGACACCAACGATAAGAATTGCAAAGCCGCCCCAGCCAACCTCTTACACGGTTCTGACCCTATCCTCAGAGGGGGCACAGTTGCTGGTTTCGATTCTTGACAGTCAGTCTAATACGATATTTGGCTACAACAAGGAGGAGGGAGAGATTGTTGCGACGCTCGAGGGAATAGAGTACACAGTGCTGGATAACTTCACACAGATACTTCTCCCGGCGACCACCCCTGAGGAAGCGAAAATTGTCGTGGACGCCGAATACGCGCACATGGATGCAGAGAGAGCAGAGATCAGGATAGCTAGCGTCAGGGAAGGGGAGTTGGTCGACGAGATGGCACAGGAATTTCTCATAAGGAAGTCCGAGACCCTGAGCTTCAAAGTCTCAATCGATGAGGGAGGGGAAATAGAGTTCTCGGATCTGCCGAAGCCGGATCTCGCAATATCTTCCGTAAATCTCACTCCGAAACCTGTGGTCGTTGGAAGGCAAGCCAACCTGAGCGTTACGGTCGACAATCTAGGGAACATCGATTCAGCAGCTTTCAACGTGTCGCTTCTCGTCAATGAAACAGAGATAGCCAAGGAGAGGGTTCCCGGGCTCAAAGCTGGCGAGAGTATAACGATAACCTTCACCGGAACTCCAAGTGATGCCGGAACCTACAATGTGACAATCCTTGCGGACTCGGATGATGAAATCAATGAAAGCTACGAGGAAAACAACCTCTTCTCGATTGAAATAGCTGTCATTCAGCCGAGCGAGATATGGGAATACTACGATTCCGATGGGGATGGAAAGATGAGCACTATGGAGCTTATAAATGCGATAAAGGACTGGCTCGAAGACAGGCTGGGGACTTTGGATCTGATAAAGGTCATACAGAAGTGGCTTGAGTCCTAGACCCAAATTTCTGTTATCAATCTTTTTTATCCATTTAACTTTTTTTCGCTTTATATAATCCGCACAACAATAGCATACTGTAGGTCTGAGCTCCTCCCCGCCCCAAAGGGCGAAGGTTCCCTTTAGGTGGTTCACCGGGTTCCCCACATCTGTTCGGGGCCACATCTGTAAAAAGGGGGCCCGCAGCACCGTGACTGAAGACATGGTCTTTCGAAGTTGCATGGGAAATGTGCGCGCGCACGCGAACTTCATGGTAGAGAGTGTGATAAAAATTCCAGACTTGTATAATCGGAAAATAGGAGACATGAAGCGGTTTTACAAGGAGAGGGCTTTTTAAACTCAAAAAACACGCCAATAAGCAATCTCCTCTCTCCTCTTTGCCACACCCTTCTCCATGGGGAAAATGCGCGACCATGCATCAGAGTACCTCAAGGAGAGGTCGGAGTAAGTTGTAACTCTGAGATCGTATGAGCGTATTAGCGTATATGCATTATAACATCTATATTTTAAAATGTCTAAACATTCAAACTCTGACCCCTTTCCGTGAAATGAGAGTATGTTACCCTTAATGCCTATGTTGCCTAATTGCGCACATTTCCCATGGAGAAAGGTTCAACAGAAAATAGGCATGAGATGACTCCCAATGCAATTTTTGCGTTTTATAGAACTCTCTTTTAAACACGTGGCTGTTAGCACGGAAACGTGGGGCTCAGGATAGCCAGAACGGTCTGACTGTTATAGAACAAAACTCTTAAGTAATTTACTTTCAAGTAAATTACTGTGAAGTAAAATGTTTGTGAACAGGATCGAAGAACTCGAGCTCTTGGAGAACAGAATCAGAAGCGAAAGGGCGGAATTCATCGTGGTATACGGCAGGCGGAGAATAGGGAAGACCGCGCTTTTGCTGGAGTTCATACGGAGAAATGGTGGAATTTACCTCCTCGCCAGAGAAACGAGCAATGCGGAAAATCTGAGGAGGTTTTCGGAAAGACTTGCAGAAGCTTTCAGCGATGAGCTGCTGAGGAAAAACCCCTTTCAGACCTGGGACGCCTTTTTCGAATATATAAACCAGAAATCGAGAGAAGAGAGGCTTGTTGTGGTGATAGACGAGTTTCCATACCTTGTCGAAGGTGAAAGATCCCTGCCATCAATCCTGCAGGAATACTGGGACCTGAAGCTTTCGAAGGGGAAGCCTTTCCTGATAATCTGCGGCTCAAGCGTTTCCATGATGGAGAGACTGCTCGGCTACAGAAGCCCAATTTACGGAAGAAGAACCGGACAGCTGAAGCTCCACCCTCTCGACTTCTTCGATGCAAGGGGCTTTCTTCCGAAATACTCCATGGAGGAGTTCGTGAAGGCCTACAGCATTTTGGGCGGGACTCCGGCTTACCTCCTAGAGTTCAGGGATGATAGTAGCTTGGAGGAGAACCTGAGGAACTACTTCAGGCCGGATTCGTTCCTCTACACAGATGCATACTTCATACTCAGAGAGGAGCTGGATGAGCCGAGGAACTACTTTGCCATAATGGAGGCCATAGCGAGGGGAAAAACCACGCTCGGAGATATAATGGCTGAAACAGGCCTCGAAAGGTCTCTTGTCGCCAAGTATCTATCGGTTCTGATTGAGCTTGAGCTTGTAAGGCGGGAAACCCCGATAACGGCGGGCAGGAGCAGCAGGAAGGGAAGGTACTACATCAACGACCCCTATTTCACCTTCTGGTTCCGCTACGTTCATCCAAATGTGGACGTCATCGAGACGAACAGGGGGGAACTGCTTGTGGGCAGGGTCATGAAAGATCTTCCAGCGCATGTCGGAAGGATCTTCGAGGATGTTGCCAGGCAGTTCATCCTCAGGCTGAACAGAGCAGGAGTTTTCCGTTTCACAAAAATTGGCAGATGGTGGCACAGGGACGAGGAAATTGATCTGGTTGCCCTTGATGAAGTGGAAAGAAAAGCCCTCTTTGTCGAAGTCAAGTGGAGAGAGCTGGATGAAAAGGATGGAGGCAGAATTTTAAGGGATCTGGAGAGGAAGAGCGGGCTTGCTGGACTGGATGGATGGGAGAAGAGTTACGGACTCTTGGCGAAGAAAATTGCGGGCAGGGAAGAACTGGAAAGAGAGGGCTTTCTGGTCTGGGATCTGAAAGACTTTGAAAAGCTGATGTGAAATAGAACCGAAAAATACTTCAAGGTTGATGATGCTAACTGATAGAGAGACCACATTTTTGCACAGGAAATGATAAAAATAGCGGGCTTTTACAAGACTTTTCTAAAAAGTTTAGAAAGATATGCTTGTGAAATCACGACAGGAGGTTACTGTGGTTTTTAGAATGAGCGAAACGGGTCTCTCCTCCAAGATTCAAAAGTTCCATCGGAAATCTGCACACGCAGTGCAGAGTGTAGCACAGCCATGGTGGGGGATACCTTTTCTGAAGTTCCATCGGAAATCCGCACATCACATATGCACATGACAAATCGCTCCATATACTCTCGCAGAGTTACAGCGGAAATCTACTGTGTGTGTCATTAAATGCTAACACTTAGCATAATTGCAGAACCTTTATATCATTTCAATATAATGTAATCCCATGGCGAGAGGATACATTCTCACACCAAGGGAGAGGGAGTTCATTGAAGACTGGCTGAAGGTTGTTGAGGGAAAGATGGAAAAGATAGAGTTTTTCAGGAAGTGGGGCACGAAGAAAGACAGCAGCGGCGTCCTCGAGGACTACATAAAAGTCAGGGAAGGAGAAATGACGATCGAGGAGTTCAGAGAGAGGTGGACGAAGAAGGGATCATGGAAGAACTATGTCACGGTCATGAAGCACAGGCTGAGGGTCAAGCACAGAAATTTGAGGGAGATATATCAGCAGATCAAGGAGGAAATCTCCCTGCTGAATGCCTTCTTCAGTTTGAAAGAGCTACCCTGATTCAACGGGGCTATAATGCTTGCCTCAAAGTAGGATGCTAGCAGCACATTCTCATTTCACGGAAATTGGGGCTATTTAAATACTTCCAGTTTTTGGAACACACAACTAAGAATGGAGCGGTTGTTCCATCTTTGAAAGATGCATTCTGTAGATTCATTGTTTGTCCAGGTCTTTACCCATTCTTCATTTTCCCGAAAAAGCCCGAGAAAGCCCGCTATTTTTATTATTTCCTGTGCAAAAAATAGTTGGCAAATCTTTTCCACAATTTGAGAACCTGCCCGGTTTCGAGATAAGAAGCCTCCGCGAGCTGGATCTTAACAGGGAGGAGATATCGTCTCTTTTCAGGAAAAGCCCAGTCGTTTTATCACTCGATTTTGAGCCATATATTGACCGCAGTGTGATGGTGGTTTTGAATCGGTAATTAAAAAGGAAAAACTGATTCTGGCAGAGGATAACCGTTTATGATGGAGCAGAAACAATTGGCGGGAACAAGATCTACGTTGAGGAGCAAAACAGAGGGGTTTTTCTGGACTTCGGCAATTTTAATCAGCCCAAGTTAATTTCTACATTAAGTTGTTTTTGCACTTCTGTCAGTATTCTTCTGAACTCATATTCAGGTAATTCCCCGATGCCGTAACCGTCAACATAATTCTCTATCTTAACAAAATGTTGAACAAAAGGCTTTCTAGAGAAAATCAAACTGCAGAATTGAACTTTCCAAGGAAAAAGAACTTTATTTTGTTCTATCTCAACAGGCCAGATCGGTGTTTGATCATCATAATAAGTCTCTTTTACTGTACTGAGGGCATGTATTTCTCCAGTTCCAGCTATTTGGAAAACTACGAGATCAAAAGATTTGATTTTGTTATACAGTGTGATAAAAGCTCTCCAATTTCTCCTTTGCTTTTCTCCTGCTTCTCTATCCCAAAACCCCCATAATAATCTTTCCTTAGCTACTTCGATATTTTCGATATTTCTTGAGGAGAATATCCAGAATCTCATTTCAGCTCCCCTTTAGCCTTTATTAAGACTTTTATTAAATAACGTTTTCTAAAACTGTTATCTAATAACGTGTTGCTATAGCTTGATGTTGCTATAGTTGTACCTCTACACCTAAGCTGATGCTAAGTTGATGCTATCTTAGTTGATGCTACCATACAATGCAATACCAGGGGTACCTTTCTCACTTATTCATATTGTGTGATGAGTAGTCTACACCAGCTTTGCACATCTTTACACCGCTTCCCTGTATTAGCAGAGTCCACCTGTATTAGAAACCGATGCAGGCAGAAGCTACCTGATTGAAAGTTTTAGGTGTAAAACCTACTGTAAAGATACAATACATATGGACAACATGACGTTTTTAGATAACAGTTTTAGAAACAGTCTTTTAGCGTGCAAAATCGCCGACGGCTCAGTAGCTAGATAGCCAAGCGCATTTCCCCAGAAGGTTCTGGAGAAATGTCCCTAGAACTTGGACTGTTAAGTGAGAAAAAACTAAAGAAAATTCAGGTCGATCTACGAAAGTGGCTGTAGACGGAAAGATAGCTTTAATCTCATAAATCGAGTCTGAATCGGTCTTAGAATTTTCCAAAATCTGTTAAAAAGAGAAGAAGGAATCATTTTCCTTAGCATATTCGATGTAATCTTTCATCAGTCCGCTCCACGGAGCGTGTGCATTTGCGATCACTATCAGCTTCTTTTTGGCCCTTGTAAAGGCAACGTTTAGCCTTCTCCTGTTTTCTACAAAGCGAACGCTAAAAGCTGTGGTTGCTACTGCGCTGAAGATTATGACATCCTTTTCCCTTCCCTGAAATGCATCCACAGTTGCCACCTCTAAGCTTTCGCCAAAGATGCTTTTAATGCTGTTCCTCTGTGCTCTGTATGGCGTTATTACTCCAATTTTTTCCCTTTCTATTCCAAGTTGACGAAGTCTCTTTACAATTTCTTTCACGGCATCGATTTCTGCTTCGTTGGACTTTGAACCCTCTCCGGACTCTGATCCGGGAACATGGAGAAATACAGCTGCTCTTTCAGGATCGAGCGGATATCCTGCTTGGACTTTTAACTTCTCATCTTCGCAGCTTTCGTGCGGAATTATTTTTCCTCCGTAAACACTTTTGCTCACGAAATTTATTATCTTTAGATTGCTCCTGTAATGAGTTCTCAGCCAAGTGGCTTCGCTTTCTCCTACAAGCATTATCATCCTGTTAAAGGCGCTGAATGGGTCAAGAACTTCAGGATTTTCGATGGATTGTTCAATAGTTTTAAAAACTGGCGGAAGCTGGTAGTGATCACCAATTAAAACCCAGCTCTTAGCTCTGAGCATTCCGAGAAGGGCAAGGGTTATCGTTGCTTGGCTTGCTTCGTCGATTATGGCAACATCGAAGCTCACATTGCTAACTGGCCATAGAGCACTTTTGACAAGAGTTGATCCTATTATTTTCGCCTCATTTACCAAAGCCTCGCTCTCTCTCTTTAGCATTTTGTTCCTCTCCTCTAAAAGATTCTTTAGCCTTTCTCCGATTTCTATCAGTGCTTTTTTAACTGGCGATTTCCGCCGTATACCAATACGACTCCACTCTTTTTCCAATTCTTTATTCATTATGGAAAGCTTGTGCTTCTCTTCTCTAAGCTTTCTTATCTCATTCTCAAGCTCTCGAAGCTTTTCGCCAAGCCTTGTTTTCACCTTGTAAAGGAGCATGTAGGGCCTTACATTTTCAGCGATCTTTTCTGGCCTTCCAATCCTAAGCGTTATTTCGACTGGTAATTTTCCTATCACATTGTCAACTGCTCTGTTCGTGTGCGAAGTTACCAGGACTTTCTTTCCGATATCTGCAAGCTCCAGCGCAGCCTTTGCAATTACGCTTGTTTTTCCTGTTCCAGGAGGGCCAACAATCAGCAGAGTTTCACCCTTTTCAAGGCCGAGAATGCGTTCAAGTGCTCCTTTCTGATGTGCATCCAGTTCCTTTTCACCTCTTTTGCCTCCTAGTTTAAGAATAAAGTAGTCTTTTGCTCTCGCCGTCTTTTTTCCAATATTGAACTTGTTTTCAAAAAAGATGTCGAAAACCTGCTTCTCTTCATCTTTCAGAGTTCCAGATTTGTACAACCCTAAACATTCTAGCTGCAGGTCATAGCTTACAAGCTGCTCAGCCTCTCTGACAAAGAGAACTTTTCTCCCTTTAACCATTTCCTCGGCATTTTCAAACAGTGCCACAAGTATTAAATCGCCGCTTTCGATTACTGTGCCAAGAGGTCTGCTGTATCCATTTTCTACAACCGCCAGAACGTCTCCTTCCTCGAATGCCGGTCTTTTACAATTAAGCACAGCAAGGTTTTCATAGCAGTCCTCAACTTCACATCTTAAAATGTCTCCTCTCTTATCTTTGATCTCTGCTCTTCTCTCATCCTCAAGGAGTCTCTCTAGCTGCCTGAATAGAATACTACCGGTTGTGATCTCGCTTTTACGGCATTTACTGCACCAGAAAATTGGAAATCTTAAAAGAGAACCGCATCTTCTGCAGAACATTGGAAAAGTGTTTTTATTATTTAGTTCAGTCACATTTTAATTATTGTATATGAAAATTTAAATTTTTCTATAGCTCAATATCCTATCGGCATCAGTAGGGCTGTAATCGCTTCAAAATCTAGCTAAGTCGTTATAGAAAATATCGATCGCTTAATCCTCCTAAGCTAAAAATCTTTTTGATACAACTCGATGCACCTTTTTGAAAAGGTGATGAGACTTGAGTAAAACCATATTCAAGTTGAGACAAAAGCACAAAAAAATGAAACAAAAAAAGATTTTCTGATACACATGTAGTCAAGTACTAAATTTTTTGATGCAACCTGAGACACTGGTAAACAGGCCTTTATAAAGGAATTTATAAAGCCTGAAACATATCTCTCAGCACTGTTCAGCATGATGTCAGAAGCGATCTTTTTGATACAGAGATGTACATAGGTTGCATCATTTAATTTTTCGTTGCAAGATGTGGATTTATCTCTCAGCAATACTCAGCAATACTCAGCACAGTGTTTTTTTGAAACAGCGGAAAAAGGAGCCACCAGAATTTTTATCTCTGTATGCGATAGAACACATGCTGAGTATTGCTGTTCTTCGTGATCGCGAATTTCTCAAGTTGCATCAACTTGTAATCTATCATTAGTGTTACTGTTCACATTTGTATCACAATCTCTGAATAAGGAGAGGCATTATAGCCCGTTTTCTGCCCTCATAATGAGGAATACCCCCACTGAAATTGAAACAACTTGAAACAACTTGAAACGATTCAACTGCATGCAACATGAGACACCCCTAGTACAGTGAGAAATTTTTTGCTCAGCACTGTGCAAATTGTGAACGCAAAAAGTGATGACGCGATGACAAATTCGTATTTGGTGTTCAGAAGAGGGCCTTTGCGAACGAATCCTGGATTTTGAAGCGTATTTATTACTTAACTTCCAAAAAAATGCATTTTTAAGTTTTTTAACCGAAAAAACCTGATAAAAAGTTTTCATTTAACTTTACTATAATGTTTCAATATGTATCATTTTGACGTTCCTCATTATGATGGAAAATAAGCCGTCAACGGGCTCCAAAGTGCTCTATAGTGGGCTCTCTCACCCATCAATTTTGCCCGAGTTTTTGAAATGATGCAAGTGTGTACAAATTGAAACAGTGTTACTGGGCGTGTCCTCACCCACCTCCCCACTGGAGGTGAGGAACCATGAACAGTGTATAGATCCGGACCTGGAACAACAAGTCTGCAGCCCCCCAGCATCCCCTTAGGAATACTACCGAAATCAGCTGGAGAGCACCAGTTATCCCTGAAAATATCACAAGGTCCCCCTTTGAATAAGGAATCCGGTTTCAAGGAGTTAGAGTAAGTTCTGACTCTCTCTGCCCTGAAGGACTAAACTTTGGGACTACACCGCATTGATTCAACCCTTCGGGGTCAGGTCTTTGACCCTCTATCCTTATCCTGTCAGATCTGCTTTGAAGACTATTCCATACTACTCCGTTGCTTCACAAACCCTCTGTACTTAACAGATATTCGTAAGTCCAGACGTGCAGGTTGAAACCTCCATTCTCCTTAAAAGGCGCTGCAGAATACAGAACCTTACAAACCTCCCCCATCTCCCCAATGAAGGGGAATTTTAAAAGCTATCAAACAATACACTTCCCGTGGAATGACATCACTGTGATGCTAAAACTGGGTGATGGAATGGAAGGGATTATAGGAACAACAAGCCAGGTAGAGAGGATACTGATAGGACGCGAGGACATGGGCTTCGTGAGGTTTGTCGGAAAAAATGCCTTTGTCCTCGATCCGTCTCCCTTCACCAGGAGGGAGGGAAGAATTCTGATCTGCGAAATTCCGCCCCTGCCTCCAGAAGGGAGTCTGATCAGGGTTGAAACAGCAGGCTCACGCTTCCCTTATCCTTTGATGGAGGGAGGGAGCATCAGATGGGTCTACGCGAGCAAAGTGGAGCACTGGAGCCCCATGAGCATTGAGGAAATATACAGGCCCTCCAGGAGAACGCGGGAGCTATTTATCTCCGATCTGGAGATCCATCTCTGGGCATCTCTGGGCAAAGGGCTCGACAACCCGCTGGCGAGGGCCTATGCATCGCTTCTTATGTCAGCCCCGCCGATCGTGGACGATAAGGGAGGATTCAGGATTCTTGTACTCGGAAAAAGTACTGCTCTGAGAGCATACAGGTACTTTCTGTCAGTTCTCCCTCCCGAGGTTGCTCCCGGAGGCAACAGAAAGGTTGCATTCTCTGTCAGCAGTAGCAAGGGATTTCCTCCCCTGGGAAGCGAGGAGGAGAACCATCACAAGCTATTTTCAGAGTTTCCGAATTTCAAGGGATACCACCTGCCGCTGAAGATAGAGGAAGGAGAGATACGCAACCGAGGAGCTGATTCACGCGGTTTAAGGGGGTTTTTCGTCGACTCGTGGCTCATGCAGCCAGAGATCGACAACGTGGCTGGAAGAATCGCTAAAAGGCTGAACGATATTCTACAAGATCTCAGAAAAGAGATCCACTACATTGAACCGCTTTCAGCGGCTTTTAAACTCTCAAGCGCCCTTGCAAGGCTTGAAGGTCTGTGGGAAGTCGAGAACAGTATGGTCGATGAAAGTGTTTCGATTCTAGTTGATATGATAGAGGATGCAGCCCGCGAGTATCCGATTCTCACGAAGGCTCCCCGTTACTACCGCGTAGTGTCGCAGTCTGCCAGGAGGGTTTACAGGATGCTGATAGATATGGGCGCAAGCGAAAATCCAGTGGACTACGATGAGGCTCTATTGAAAAGCGAGATGGATCCGGATGTTTTCTGGAACTGTATTCAGGAGCTCAGGGACAGGAATATCCTGATTATGATTGTCAGAGACGGGAAGAAAAAACTGATGTGTCTTATAAAGCACTTCTGAGGATGGTTATCTTTTTCGTTTTACAACTGAAAGTAGCTGGGCTTGTAGGGATGCAGCTAACACGAAAGAATCAGGTCCTGGTCAGCATGGTCAGCATGGAAGGAGAGAAAAACTGACAATCAAATCTCCCTCAGGTCATCTATAAACCTTCTGTAAAAATTCCAGATCCTTTCATCCACAACGTGAAGCTCGAAAATGCTCCATCTTCTCGCAATCTCTGCCTTGAATCTCAAAATTTTTTCCATATCCTCGCAGTTGGTGACGACTGCAACGTCTATGTCGGATAGCGTTGGATGCCAGTCCCCGCGCAAAGCAGAACCAAAAATGAATACCCTGCAAGGCCCAAAGAAATGGAAAGCCATATCTTTTATTTCCCTTGCTATTTCATCCAGCCTTTTGAATATCTCGAGGTTCCTCCTTTTTTCCTCCATCAGTCTCTCGACAACCATTCCCCAAACCTCCTCTTATATTCTCCAAGCACTTTAAGCATTTCCTCAACTTCCCTCCTTGAGTAGGTTCTGGGAAAATACCTTGAAAGGATGTATGCGTCTTCAATCGCTTTTAATATCAACTCCTTTTCTCTGTAAAATTCATTAAAGGACTCGTCCAGCTGGCCAAGCTCCTGGAAAAGCCTTGTCAGGCTGTGAGTTCTGGGAAAATAGCCAAGCTCTTTCGCGAGAATGAACTTGATGTAGAGTTGCATTGCCTGCTCAATGTGAAATGCGGATAAATCGTAGATCTCTCTGTCTGCAAAGTACCTGGCGGCTTCTTCGAATTTTTCAGCCTTTTCTGCAAAGACTTTGATTTCCTCTTTCACATTCCGAATTATTAACAAATCTAATAAAGCTTGTCCCAAGAGTTCAAAACATTAATTTAACTGTTGCGTAAGGCGACACTTTGGTCGAAGGAAAAGAATAAAAATATATATTAATCTTCTTAAAAACTAGTACTAGGTGATAAGTAGTTATGAATCTTAATGAGCTTTTTGGCAGGCTTGAAGCCGGCTTTTTTGCCGTCCCTGAAATACAGCGGTACTTCGTCTGGACGAACAGCCAGATCAGAGATCTCGTCAGCTCAGTGTATAACTGGTATCCAATAGGCGGCATCATTGTCTGGGAAATGCCCAACTCATTCCTCAACGACTGCAGGGATCTGCTGAGACCTCTGGCTCTCGATCTACCTGAAGAAAACATGAGGTACATGGTTATAGATGGCCAGCAGAGGCTGACCTCGCTCCTTCTCGTTAAACGAAAAAGCATACGTATAGCCACTTCATTTGGCGAAGTTGAACGTAAGGTGGAGCTCTTCTTCAATCCCAGAAACGATACATTCGAGCTGGGCAGGAGAAGTTTTATCAGGGATCCGAACTGGTTCAACGTAGCCGATGTCCTGAACAGAACCGTGCATGAAGTTTTAGAAGAAAAGGCGAAACTCTGCGATAACGACGGGATAACCCGCGATCCGATTCTCAACAGGGGATTGGAGAGATTGCGTGACCGCCTGAGGAACTATGACGTGGCGCTTATCGAGGCCAAACTGGATTACTCTGGAGATCCGCTGGATCTATTCGAGAGGATATCGCAGATTTTCGTTACCATAAACTCCAAGGGGACACGGATAAGGATGCCGGATCTGGTGCTTGCGCTCGTGGGAGCCCGTGTAAGAAGGAGCAAATGGAGTTCATTCAGGGATGAGTTCAACACCATACTGAGAGATCTGGACACGAGGGGCTTTAGGCTGGGCGAATCTGTTGTCATGAGACTTTACCTTGCTGTGACCACGGGGGTAACGAAATTTAACATTGCAACGAGGGTGCTTGATGAGAAGACCGAGGATGAACTGCTGGACTCGCTGGAAAAAACGAAAGAGGCCATTCTGCACACAATAGACTTCCTGCGGAAAGAAGCATGGATTCCGGGTCCGGAATATCTTCAATCGCATTACCTGCTGGTTACACTGGGCTACCTGCTCCACAGGGATGTGCTGTCCGAGGGTAGGCTGATCTCGGAAGACGTCAGAAAGGGTTTGATCAAGTGGCTAATCCTATCATCCGTAAATAAGAGGTATACGGGAAGACTTGAGACAGACCTCTTTGAGGACATTTCTAGGATAGTCAAAGGAGAAGGTGTGAGCGGTTTGCTTGATAACCTCAGACTGAAGTCCATTCCTCCTGAGATTCTTGAGGGCAGCTATGACAGATGCCATCTCACGCTTCTGCTGGCTTCGTACCACAGCCTGCAGACAAGGGACTGGGACCTGAGTCAGGGGCCAGTGATACCGCTGATAGGAGACGTCAATCCCAAAGACCTGCAGATCCATCATATATTTCCGAGAGATCTCTTAGAAAGAGTGGGGAAGGATCAGCTTGTCGACGATTTTGCAAATATAACCATAATATCAGGCAGGGCAAATGAAAGTATTGGCAGCAGCCCACCCTCAAGATACCTGAAGGAGCTGTATGACAAAGATCCCGAGCTGCTTAAGAAGCACTTCGTGCCCACCGATAGAGAGCTGTGGAAGATAGAGAACTACGAACAGTTCCTGGAAGAGAGGCGGAGACTCATCTCAGAATACGTTGCCAGCCTCCTCCAAGTCTAGGCCGGCTTAAAGGCCCTCCTGCGAAATGGAAAAGACTGCACGGGTGAATTTAATCTCTTAGGATTCATTTTGATTCACAATCTTGTGAATCGGCAATAAGGAAATCAATATCCATGCCGCCGCATGGCGATGAAGGACAATGCTGTCCGGACTCAGGAATCTGTTCGATCAGGAATGGCAACAATTGAAGAATCTCCAGATAACGCTCAAGCCCAGAACCTTCTCCTCAAGCTTTTCCCTTATAAACTTGAGCTCGGCCTTTATTCCTGTCAGATCCGCGATCATGAAATCTATTCTTGCATTGGTTGCATCTATCCTTTTGATCAGCTCTGCGCTGATTGAATCGATCCTTCTGTTCGTTTCCTCGATCTTTTCAACAACCCTAATCTTACGGAAAGGGGTCAGAGTAGTTTTCCCTGTCTTTCCGGCAGTTTCAATTAATCCCCTAAAAAATTTCTCTTCTCGAAAGAAAAATATTCCTGAACACATTCCTGATCAAGGAATTGAGGGGTAGATTTGCTTTAGAACAAACCTTTCCGTGAAATGAGAATCCTACTTTGAGGCAAGCATTCCAGCCTTGTTTCAGCCCCCTATCATCAGGGAGATTCCAATTCGCGCCCTTATCTCCAAACACAGCCTCACTAAGTCACTTCTCTGATCGTGTGGAAAAGAACACTGAGTAGTAATATGGAAGCGAATTTTTTGCTTAGAAACTGTTAAGTAACAGTGGTATTACATAGTAACAGTGGTGTTACATGCTGTTCGATCCCAGGCCGAAGGAAAGAAGGGGAGACCTCTTTGACAGGGAGAAGGAAATAGAAAAGCTGAAGAAATCGATCTCGAATCAGCCCATGACGCTGCTTCTGGGCATAAGAAGGATTGGAAAGACATCGGTTTTGAAGGTTGCGTTAAACGAGCTCGGAGCACCCTATCTGTATCTCGATCTGAGATCCCTCGAAGACTACAGCAGAGCATCTCTCTACAGGCTTTTATCGGAAGCAATTTCCGGAATTTTACCCAAATGGAAAAGACTGAGGGAATTCTTGAAGAACGTAAGGGGTGTTTCGATTTACGGTTTCAGAGTCGAGTTCGACTGGAGGGAGAGATCTTTGACTCTTTCTGAAATTCTCGGAAGTCTGAACAGGTTTGCCGGGGAGACAGAAAAAGGATTCCTAGTCGTTGCATTCGATGAGGCGCAGATTTTCAGGAACTTTTCCGGCGGAAAAGGAAGAATCGACTTCGGAAGAATTCTGGCATACGCATACGACAATCTCCCAAACCTGAGATTAGTCCTTACGGGCTCAGAAGCAGGGCTTCTTTTCGACGCTCTAAGGCTTGAAGACCCATCAAGTCCCCTCTACGGGAGATACATCAATATCATAAGGCTGGAAAGGTTCGACAGAGAAAAATCCATTGTCTTCCTCAGAAAAGGTTTTGAGGAGCTTAAAATGGACGTGAATGAGGATATGCTGCATGAAATATGCAAAAGGGTCGATGGAATAGTCGGCTGGCTCACGTATTTTGGATGCAGCGTTTATGAATCGAAAAAGGTGGAAAGGGAGGTCTTAGATGAAGTAACTGAAAGGGCTTTGAGGCTCGTGGGGGATGAGCTGGAGAAAGTATTCGGAAAATCCAGATATTATCGGCTCGTACTGAAGGCCGTATCCATTGGAATGGATTCATGGGCAGGAATAAAGAGAGCTGTGGAAGCCTGGCTCGGGAAGCCGCTGCACAACGCCCAGATTTCCAGGATCATAGGGAACCTAATCGATCTTGGATTGCTTGAAAAGACTGGAGACAGATACCTCATTCCCGATCCTCTTGTTTCCGAATACTGTAGGAGGTTGTGATGCGCTGCGCACTTCCGATTAGAAATATATCTTTCCTTATTTTGCAACAATGGAACCTTTCGGCCTGACTTCTGTTTTGACTATCAGCCACTTTTAGAACATACCGTGTGTGCAAATTTCCGATGGAACTTAGAATGTCAAGGACTCGTAGCTAGAACATCTATTCTACAGAAAATCTCAGCAGCTTTCTGTGAATTGAGAAGCCAAGAAAACAAAATTATCAAGCCAGTGCATTCATTTCACTCATTTCACGGAAAGAGGCCCCATTTTACAAAAAATAGATTGTCTGCAGGGACTGTATAAAGACATCCAGACTATATACAGAAGCTGCATCTACTGAAGCCATATCGACTTATTTTTATGTTGTCAGTACATTGAGCATGAACCAAGAAAGGTTTTGGTGGATAAAAGATCTGCTAGACAGGGATTTAAAGATAGTAGGTGTATATCTGGCACTGGTCTGTCTGAGATTCCTAGAACGCGACAACTATTATACCAATACGATCCCTTCAGGTAAATTCCTCATAGATTTATGGAAGAACTACTATACCCAGTATTTCGGTAAGGATGAGATTAAGGAAGCAATCGAAGCCGGCGAAACGTTTATCGATAGACTGTTCGAGCATGAAAGAGCGCTTAATCCGGACTCCAGGAATCTCGTCCTTGATCTGATCGAACGCGAGTTCTACGATAAATTTTCGTTGGCCTTCGGGAAATATCTTAGGCTGGATATAATAATTCCTGAATTCAGGCCAATGATCCGGAGTTTGTTGCAGGACATAACATCTGGATCCTATTATATCGAAGATGAAACTCTTTCTGGATCGCGCCTTGTATGGCTGCCAACTGACGATCTGGAAAAAAAATATGGAATTAAGTGGAAAAGAATCGAGCGATTAATATCAGGGAGCGGATTAGCGATTTATGCTTCTTTTAACTACTTCATATTCCCGGCTTCATCTCTCTCAGAGGATACGATCTATCGTCTATACTGACCCCAAGTTAAAATAGACAGCCACAGTTATTTGGAAAGTACTAGCTACTCCCCTGATCTCGGTATTTTTGAACGATCGCACGGGCTACGCTGCTGAGAGGTTTAAGGGATAACCTGTGGATGTCCGGAACGAAGAATTTCACTTTTATGTTGCCCTTTTTCAGCTCTTCTCTCAAAACGCTCTCAGCCCACAGCAAGTCGCCCAGATGTAGAATCGCCGACCAGTTTCGAATCACCACCCAGATCTCCTTTACAGAAGCCTTGGCATATTTCCTGACGGATTCGAATATCTTGAGCATCGGAGCCGGTGCTGTACCAAATTCAGTCTCGCACTCTACTGCCAGCGCCCTCTCTTTAACATACACATCTGGAATAATAACCTCTTTTCCAGCCCCAACGATTTCGCAGGTGCACTCGATTTCCTCTGGCTTTACGCCGAACCTTTCGCAGATATGCTTGATCGCCAGAATCTTCATCGCAATGTGATCTTCGCTTTCCCGCTCGCTCACGTCTCTTCTAACATGGGCAATGTATTTGCTTGACAGGATTTCGTTCAAGGAGTCCCTGTATATTCTATCGGCTCTTGAAACCATGACATCGAGCCGTGGAAAAATCTGCGGATCCTTTTCGGAAATTACGATAATTTTATCCTTCAAACCTTCAGCCTCGCATAAATCCCTGTAAGGTATGCCGAATCCTTCGCTCAGAGCTCTGGCAAGAATTTCCAGGAACCCAAGCCTTTGAATCGATCTAATGGCTACCATCATCGGCTCATAGGGACTGCAGAGATCCCTGATGGATTCTGCAGTCTTTTTAACGTCTTTTGCGATGACTATAAGGTACCCGAGACCCTGAGAGAATGCCTCCCGAATTCTTCTCCTGAACAATTCTCTATTGTTGTCTTTTTCGACATCTCGCCCGCTTAGAATCACTATTTTTCCCGATAACAGCCCGTCAAACTTCAACCAGTTCTCGCAGCCCTCATCGAGCAATACTGCTGGTTCAGGATAAGATCCTCTGGCCTCCCTGTAAAATTCCCTGCAGGCAACCCAGAAAAGATACCAAAAATGCTCCTCTTCAGGCAAGATGAGTATGATCGGTTCTCCAGCGTATTCTCCTGAAGCTCTGCGAAAACTTCTGATTCTCTCGGCCTCTTCAGGAAGTAAAAGCTCCAGCAACCCATTTCCTCTTAACTGCTGTGATAGGGCTTTAACTTGCAATTCTTCGGCTTCTTCGCTGAGCAAAGCTTCGATTTCTTTCTGTAAGAAGAAAGCAACCGGCAGCAATTCCTGTTTTGAAAGCGTTCCGATTTCCTGCTGGATCTGGGCTTTTATCTCAATCGGTTCAGCAGTTGAAGCTTTAATCTCCTCTTGGATGAAGAAGCTTAATAATGTTCGTTCAGAAATTCTGGTTTTTGTCTCAATCCGTTCAGCAATTCTTGGCAGCTTTGGTGCTATCGGCAAATCTATTGATCTCGCATCCATCTTTGCCCATCCATGGAAATTCAATTTTATCATTTGGATTTCTTTAATTTCTTTAGGCTGGAATCTCTTTTCCAGTGTGTATGTTGGAAATTTCACCGGTTTTAAGTCCACAAGCTGGGCTGGACTGGATTTAACTGAGGATGTAATTGAAAAGTACAGAAGTCTTTCAGCTCCACGATAAGAAGCCTTTATGGGTTTCTGAGATGTAAATTCTAATTTATCTTCTAATTTTTCTAATTTATGTAAAGACTTCCTCATTTCGGCAGAAACCCTGGCTTCAGCTGGCAAAGCAGGCGGAACTAATTTCGGACATGAAGCTGCAACATCTGACAATAGCGGAATCTCTCTCAGAGATGGGCGAGGCGTTTCACATACAATTTCAGTTTTTCTTCCATCCGGAGTCGGTGATATTACTCTGATCTTCAGGCTTTCCTCCTTTTCTTCCTCTATTCTGACCTCTATCTCGGGCTTTTCAGCTGTTTTGGATTCGTATAAAAGCCTTTCCAGATATTCCTCGACGTATTGTAAAGTTTTAGAGCTCTCTCTTTTTACTTCTCTCATACCTTTCTCTCGAAAAGATTTCTCTCGAAAAGAACGGCAACTTTTCTATTTTCATCCATCAGAATCTCAGTACGACCCACGATCTGGCTCGGCATTAGCTTCCTCAGGAAGTTCAGAAGATTTGTCTCCATTACGACATAATTTGGATTCAGTTTGTCCAGCGCATCTGCCGATAAATATTTGGCGCATTTAAGGGCGAAGCCGCTTATAATCCAGGCCCCTTTTATCTTCCATTTGAATCCACCTGACAAGCTTGAGTAGCTGGTCTTCCAATCGAGTACGCTCCAACCTATTCGATCATCTAGATCTACTGGATAAAGCTCCGAAGGCTTCTGGGGGCACTTGTCTAGGTAGTTTTTAACAACTTCGGCCGAGATCTCAACGCTCGAAAGGACACCGGGCCTGCTGAGGATAGCTACAAGACCGTCGACAAGTCTGCAGATCGAACCTCCGAACGTTGGCTCCCTGAACGGCAAAACACTTAAAGTTAACGTGAATCCCCAATCCTCGACTTTAAACATCGATGGGTAATCATGATAGCCAAGAATTGTCCAGTTCTTTGCCAGCTCCGATTTAATTGCTGGAACGAACAGCTCCCTAATGCCCAAGATGTCGAAGGTTTTATCGCGCTTCTTTTCATCTTTTAACGTCGGATAGAGGACTTCAAGCAGGTATTCTCTGGTCACTTTTCTGAGAGACCATGCTAGCAGCGTATACTTTCCGGCCTGATCAACTCCCAAAAAGGTGTTGCCACATTTTTCAACTAGCAGTCTCAGACACTCCACAGGATCTGCTGGAACTTCGAAGTCCACCTTGACATCGCCAAGGAACCTTTTAGCTGTCTCTATTACATTTTCCGCGCTCGTTGCTAGGAACTTTGAAGGTTCAGAAGCAAGATCCCCAATGCAGAGCTCAGAAATAGTTTCAGCGAGTAATTTTATTGGCACAACATAATCTTCGACAAAGCTCCTCCAGGATTCGGCATTCCAGGGTTCTATCTCGTTGATGAGCTCATCAGGAGATATTCCCATACCAATCCTAGGATGCAATTTTTTATTTCCTTTTCTCCCTTATCATTGATGAAACTCGAAGACTTCAGGGAGACTTTGAAAGAGCTCAGAATAAAGGAAATGGAAGAGCAGGCTCTCAGGTTGCTCGTCAAGGCCTATCTTATGGAAGGACTGTCAGCTCAAGCTCTTTATCGCTCTCTTTTAGTTCATCGTTAGGAAAATGCTGGCTTTATGCTCCTATCTCCAGCACTATCCTGCATTGCTCAGATGCGCATTTTTCCGGCCATGTTTCGTTAAAAGTTAGTTGAAAGATCTAAATGTCTCTGCTCGAAATCGCCTTAATGTAATTAGAGGCTATCTTCCTCAGTTTTTCATCATCGGTAATAAAAGTTGCCTCTTTCTTTATCGCCATCACAACATATGTGCCTGTTGCGATAGGCAAAATCCCGGCTTATCGCAGGCCGGTTTTTTCCCTTACAATTTTCAGTAATATGTTTTGGGAACTTTCTTTTTCTCAATATTACCATTTTAGGAATTTTCCGGTTGCAAAAACTTATAAGCGGGAAAGGGGACTGGCAGCATGGAGCTTGAGAAGTGGGTCTTCTCCCTGAAATCGAGAAGCACTGCAACTGCGGAGCTTTACTCAAGCTCCCTCAACCTGTTCTGCAAATTTGCATCGATGAAGCCTGAGGAGATGCCTGGAGACGTTGAAAGGGTCGAGACTGCACTGATGGAGTTCGTCAGGAGATATCCCCGCACAACTGCGAGGAATGTCTACTATGCCGTCAGAAGCTGGCTGAGGTTCAATGGTGAAGAGATGAGGCTGAAGCTCAGCTTCAGGATCGAAAGGAAGGTTGCCCAGGAGGAGAGGGTGCCTGATCCTGCAGACGTGAGGAAGCTGATAGAGTTCGCCCCGCTGAAGGTGAAGGTGATGATAGCCCTGATGGCCTACGCAGGGGTGAGGCCAGAGGTTATAGGCAACCGCGACGGATCTGACGGGCTGAGGCTGAAGGATCTTCCAGAGCTCTCGCTGTATCCGGAACCGAAGTTCCTCACAACCCCGGCAAGGGTGGTTGTCAGGCCCTCCTTAAGCAAGGCCGACCACCAGTACTTCTCCTTCATCAACGAGAAGGCCTGCGGGATCATAGAGATGTTTCTCAGGAAGAGAGAGAATCTCGACCCCGATTCACCGCTCGTGGGCAGCAAAGATGGCTTTCTCAAGACTCCAGCTGTAAGTGCTGGCATCAGAAAGGTGATAAGGCTGTGCGGGTTCAAATTCAGGCCGTATGCGCTGAGGCACTTCTTCGACACATACATGCTCATGGCCGAGAGCGCCGGGATAATCCCGAGAGACTACAGGGTTTTCTGGATGGGTCACAAGGGTGATGTCGAGGCGATCTACTCGACAAACAAGAACAAACTGCCGCCGGAGCTGATAGAGGACATGAGGAGCAGGTACGGGAGGGCCAGCATTCTGCTCACCCTGAACACCGAACCGCAGAGGCAGGATGGGCCAAGGCAGAAGGTCGTGACGGTTGAGGAGCTGGACGGCTACCTTGAGAGAGGATGGGAGTACGTGGCAACGCTTCCAGACAGCAGGGTGGTTGTGAGGAGAGGGTGAGAGGGACCTTCCAGCGGGTGTGTGTGTGCAGATTTCCGATGGAAACTCTCACGAGAGACTACCGTTTATCCCAGAGCTGAAGCACCGGGTTTTCTGGGCACCCTTTTTTATAAAATCAGTTCAGAAAAGGTGACAGGAGAGGGTCTTTCTTGAGGGAATCTGAGAGCGTGTCGATGTCGTATTCGAGCTCTACATACAGTGCAGAGTGTAGCACAGCCATGGTAGGGGGATACCCTTTCGGGAAGTTCCATCGGAAATCTACACATCACGATCATATAAACATTCACTCATCTACGCAAAAGTGAACGAAAAAAAGAATTCAGTTATACCTTCCGCACATTTCTGCTGACAAAATTATTCACAACGAATTCCCTTGCCTCCAGGGGTGGATGTGTGAAAGCAGGTTTTGACCACCTCATGTACCTCGTGAATCCGAAGATCTCCGAATAGATCATCGGCACAATGTAGAAGAAGTTTCTCAGAGTCGGCACGGTATTTTCCGGGCTGACCTGTC